>OHCC01001322.1_pt1 | contig 10861 bp, 9 predicted proteins | sample 1577521 | NCBI WGS metagenome assembly OHCC01 (sample SAMEA3879533, study PRJEB24766) | human gut metagenome | biome: human-associated habitat; feature: feces | place: USA | collected 1985/1987
TGCCGTATATATGAAGACCGGATACCGATCGATTACCAGACGGCAGCTATGGCGGAGGAATTTAATATGAATCTGGTGACTGCTGCATTGAATGGAGGCGAGGATTATGAATTGCTTTTTACCGTACCTCTCGAAAAGCACGACATTGTCGCTGCTATCCCCGGAGTGCGAGTGATAGGACATATTACAAAACCAGAATTGGGTTGTTGCATGATAACCCGTGACGATACCGAGATAACCCTTCGGGCACAGGGGTGGAATTCTCTTGCCGAAGAATAAGAATTTATTCGTCCCTTGCGTCGTTTGCATATTTATATTTTTGAACAGAAAAATTCGACAATATATTTGGTGAATTGGAATAAACCTATTATCTTTGCACACGCAAAAATGATGGTGCCATAGCTCAGTTGGTAGAGCAAAGGACTGAAAATCCTTGTGTCACTGGTTCGATTCCCGTTGGCACCACTTGAAAAAAGAGAGTTACCTTTTGTAACTCTCTTTTTTTATTTCTTTACTTTTGTCTATTATAGAAAATTCGGCTTTCACCACGGACGGTGCGGTGGTCTTGTCGGTTGAAAATCGCGAGGCGAATCGTGATAGTCGCTTATTCGCTTTCCGGCAGTGTTCAGTAAGTACCAACCCATGATTTTGTCTTTCACCAAAGCGACGCCCCGGTGAAACGGATAGGCTTCTTCGTAATAGTCGCCGAGTCGATGACCGTCCCTATTGATGAAACAATAGCCCATGATTTTATCTTTGACAAGTGCATACCCTTCGTGGAAGTCGTCGACGAGAAGGTAATAATCGGTGCATCGTTTACCGTCGAGGGAAATGAAACACCAACCCATGATTTTGTCTAATGCTGCTGCCCGACCTTGCCTATAAGGTCGGATTTGTTCGTAATAGTCGCTAATGCGGTTTCCGTTTATGTCGGAAACGTACCAACCCATGATTCGGCTTTTCTGAATAATAAGACGTGGGGCATTATCGTAGTAATGATTGCCGTTATCATAAGGATAATCATATTGGGCTTGTATGGATAGGAATCCGAATAAAATCGAAATAAGGATAAGTAGTGGTTTCATGTGCAATCTTTTTTCATTTGACGAAGTTAACGAAAAAAGGTTTAAACGCAGTCATAACTTATTATTAATCTCTGCTGGGAATATGTGATTTTCTGTGTTCGAATAGAAGTCTGTTTGTATATCGGCGAGTGTTTATTGGTTGTTGTAATGACTCTAAAAATAAAAAGGTAGGCCGTATGAATCTTTTAGTGCATTGTTTGTGTAACTTTGCAAGAGGCAATGCGACAAGTGAGATTTCGGTACGAGTGTATTTATTGTTGTCCGAAGCGGCGCTGTCATTGGAGAAATAATTTATAAGATATGAATGTGAGGATAGAGGAAAGTTGGCGAAAGAGGCTGCAAGACGAGTTCGATAAGCCCTATTTCGAGCGATTGGTTTCTTTTGTGCGGAGCGAATATGGCCGTGCGCATGTTTTGCCTCCGGGACATTTGATATTTCATGTATTCGATGCATGTCCTTTCGAGTCTGTGAGAGTTGTTATTTTAGGCCAGGATCCCTATCCCAATCCCGGACAGTATTACGGTGTTTGTTTTTCTGTGCCCGAGGGGGTGGCTATTCCCGGTTCTTTGTTTAATATGTTTAAGGAGATACATGATGATTTGGGCAAGCCTATTCCCGCTTCGGGTAATTTGGATCGGTGGGTGAGGCAAGGTGTATTTCCTTTGAATTCTGTGCTTACCGTGCGAGCTCATGAAACAGGATCGCACCGAAACATGGGCTGGGAGGTTTTTACCGATGCGGTCATTCGAAAGTTGAGCGATGAGAGAGAAAATCTCGTGTTTATGCTGTGGGGGAGTTATGCTAAGGAGAAGATTGCGCTTATTGATGCTCGCAAGCATTTGGTTTTAACAGCCGCGCACCCGTCGCCACGATCGGCTGATCGTGGCTTTTTCGGATGTCGGCATTTCAGTAGAGCGAATGCATTTTTACGGAGTAAGGGAATACGGGAAATCGATTGGTGAGATTTTTAGTCCCCGTTTATTATGATTTCAATCTTAGTATAAAACGGCTCCCTTTTCCTAATTCGCTTTCTACGGAAAGAGTCCCCCCATGTGCTTCTACAAAATCTTTGGATATAGACAATCCTAATCCGCTGCCTTGTACTTTTGTTCCCGGCACTCGGAAATAACGGTCGAATATGCTTTGATGATAGCGAGGGTCGATTCCCTTCCCAAAGTCTTGTACGTAGATTTCGACCATATTGCCGTCTTGGTGAGTGCCGATAATGACGCGACCGTTTTCTTTGGAATAACGTATGGCATTGCTTACAAGATTGGTAAGTACCCATGCTATTTTTTCGCTGTCGACGAATAGTTTCTTTGTATTTTCGTCATAATCGACTTCGATGTGTATGTTGAATTTGTCGGCTTGTACCTGATTGGCCTTGATCGCATATTCGATCAATTCTATGGGCCGGGTTATCTTGGGCATCAGTTGTAGTTTTCCGGCTTCTACTTGGGTCATGTTCAGCAATTCTCCGGTGATATTGAGCAACCGTTCTCCGTTTTCCTTAATACTTTGGGAGAGTTGTTCTTGTTCTTTGTTAAGAGACCCGATACGTCTGTCTTCCAATAATTGCAAACTCATCATAATGGCTGATATGGGAGTCTTCAATTCATGAGATATCGTCGAGATAAATGTTGTTTTCGCAGAATCCAGCTCTTTAAACTCCGTGATGTTTTTCAATATAATTACGTGCCCCAGTTTTTCGGGTTCTTCACTGTCGTGATTCGTGTTGTCTATTTCTATATAGGAGGCTTTGAAGTAACTTTCTTTATTGTCGGCATATATTTTGATAGGCTCTTTCTGAGGATTGGGAGAAACCAATTCTCGTATTAATTTCCTTAATAAATCATTCTTCAAAGAAATCTCTTCGGCCGATTTGAAGATTGTGTTTTCTTTTTTCAGATTCAGTATGTTCAGAGCTTCACTATTTATGAAAAGTATTTTGCGGTCTGGATCTAATCCTATTATGGGATCGCTGATGCTATTGATAATTGCTTCGAGAAATTTTTTATGTGCCAGTAGTGTCGATAGGGTGGTAGATCTGTATTCAGCCAAATGTTGAGCCATTCTATTGAAACTATCGACCACATTTTTAAATTCTTCGTTTTTATCCGATATATTCAGCCTTTTTTCATAGTTGCGATTCGCTATTTCGAGGATACCGTCGGTTAGCTCCTTGATAGGTCTATTTATCGATTGAGGAAGCCAGATAGCTAATGTGATACCGCAGACTATGCAGATGCCTCCGATAATTGCCACCCATACAACGGCTTGTTTTAAGCCTGTCGAAGCTATCGGGCTGTCTGGTTCGGCAGCCGTCAGCATCTGTAAATAGATAACTGATAAGGAGACCAGCAAAATAATCATTCCGGTCAGGAGCCCTATACTTAAAAGCAACTTTGTTTTTATATTCATGATGGGTATTTTTATTAGGCTAAGATAATTAAATCTATATTGTTCTCGGATAAAGATTTCATGAAATTTTTATATTTGGACACCGTAAATATGGTTTGGGGCAATTTCAGTGCTGGAATTCCTGTACATATTGTTGTAATTTGTTTTTCGATTGCGACCTTTATAATGCTTTCGAGAATGTGCGGGGAATGTACCTGTATGACTTCTCCACCTAATTCAGTGGCTAATTTGAAATGGTTTAACAGATGTCGCTGATCTGCCAGCGAGATGCGATCGGGATCCTCTTTGGGCGTTTGTACATATAGTACGAAAAATTTTGTGTTATATCGTGTAGCCAATCGAGCGCAGCGTCGAATGATTTTGCGGGGCGTTTTTTCGTGGGAACTGATACACGCCATGAATTTTTCATGACGTACGTGAGATGTATCTAAGGGGAGTTCGTTTTCTACTTTTTTTTCGACCCGTAAAGCAACTTCTTTGAGTGCGAGTTCTCGTAGTTGTAAAATATTCTCGGCCTTGAAAAAATTATTCAATGCCAATTCTATTTTTTCCGGCCTATATATTTTCCCGGCTTTTAACCGTTCGATCAATTCTTCTGCTGTGAGGTCTATATTTACGACTTCATCGGCCTCTTCCAAAACACGATCGGGAATTCGTTCTCGAACTTCGATTCCTGATATTTCCTGCACCTCTTCGTTCAGGCTTTCGATATGTTGGATATTTACTGCCGATATAACATTGATACCGGCATCGAGTAACTCCATGACGTCTTGCCATCGCTTTTCATTCCGACTACCTTCGACGTTGGTATGAGCCAATTCATCAACAATAACCAATTCGGGACGCATTTGAAGGATAGCATCCAAATCCATCTCTTCCAATTCTTTCCCTTTGTAGAAAATTTTTTTTCTTGGGATAACGGGAATCCCTTGTAGGATAGCTTCTGTACCGGTACGTCCGTGTGTCTCTATGAAACCCACTTTCACATCTACGCCGTTTTCTAAGAGTTCGTGGGCTTCTTGTAGCATTCTATAAGATTTCCCTACACCGGCAATCATGCCGATGTAGAGTTTAAACTTACCTCTCCTCGATTTTTTTATCAAGTCGAGAAAATATTGTACATTTTTTTCGTTTTCAATTATATCCATTCTCCCTGTTATGGTTTAAGAGTGATTCCGAATACGATATGAGCATCTTCCATACGAGGGTTCCATATTACTTGTGAAAATATCGGAAGGGAGAACGAATCTGTGATTTTAATTGCGTAGCTTCCTTTCAATGCTACATTAGTAACGGCAAATCCGTTGGTATAGTATTGAGGTGCTTTATAAGGTACTATACCACATGTTACATTGAGATCGACCGATTTTACACTGAACGGATAATTGAGTTCTACATAAGACGAGTAGTTGTTTTTATCGCCTTTTTCATTTTTATCCATACCGGCAAACATGGTGTACCATGCGATCGAAAGAGGAAATTTTTCTACCGGAATCTGCAAAGGTTCCAACAACCGTTCTTCTATCCGGCAAGTTTCGGGATTCATCAATTGGGAGGTCGACAATATAGTATATTCACACACCTCTTTTCCGGTGAGCAGATAAGAGATGGCATCCGGCATAAACAAAATGCTGCGTACTCCATCTATATCGATACTGCCTTCGAGACGCATCGCATAAAGCTGGAACAGCGAATTGAAATTCATAAACTGTATACCGGTCAAACGATAAACCTCTTCCCGGGGAATATGTCGGAAATATTGTTCGGGAACGCCCTCGGTATATGGGTCGCGATATGCACGGGGCAACGAAACGAACGAACCGTCGGGCCGAACACAGACAAAATCGACGCCCCATGTGTCGACTCCGATAGAATCGATTGCAATCCGTCGGGAAGCCGCTATGTTCAGACCTTCTTTGATAGAATCGAACAGAGAATAAATATCCCAGTAACAACGTCCGTCAATCTCTTTAATCACATTGGGAAATCGGTTGAGAATTTCCGTCTCCAACCTTCCGTGTTTCATTTTTGCCAAAATGACACGACCGCTCGTAGCTCCCAAATCTATGGCTATACATGCAGTGTCTTTCATGTAAAAACAAGATATTTTATAATTTACGAAGCAAAAATAGAATTGGAGAAATAGATTCGACTGATGTTTTTGATACAAAAACTTTCTATTTTGATATTCCGAAAAGAAATCCTATATTTGGGCTACTATGAATACGGAAGAGAAAAAATCGGATGCTTTAAAATATCTGAGAGTAAATGCTCGGGACGAAGAATGGGGTATCGTCATTACGACGGTAGGTTACCAATATGTTTCGCCTAATCATGCCTACCCGTTGTCGAAACACCCGGATAACTACAATTTCAAGAACGAAGGCAAACGCACCCTCAACGAATATCAATTGGTTTACATTACGAGAGGAGAAGGCTATTTTTCCAGCCGGTCCTGTCCGAAGACACACATAGAAGCCGGAACCATGCTGTTGCTCTTCCCGGGAGAATGGCACAAATATTACCCCGATGCCCGAACCGGCTGGGACGAACATTGGGTAGGGTTCAGAGGATTCCACATCGACAATCGGGTAAAAAGCGGCTTCTTCACCCCGTCGCACTGTCTGTTCAAAATAGGAACAGACGATAAAATCATAGACCTTTATCACGAAATCATGGACAAGGCCGAACGCGAGAAAGCAGGATTTCAACAAATCGTATCGAGCATCGTCTTACATTTGTTAGGAAGTGTGTACTACAAAGATTTGAATCGCTCGTTTAACGACGATCACATGATCGACATCATCAACAGAGCCAGAATCATGATGAAGGAAGAACAAACCGGGAACTTGTCTCCCGAAACCATTGCAGCCCGATTAGGTGTAGGATATTCTCTGTTTCGCCGGGAATTTAAACGGTATAGCGGAATTTCTCCCGGACAATATCAGCAACAACTGAAACTGGCTCGTGCCAAAGAATTACTGTCCTCGTCCAATCTCTCCATTGCAGAAATCGCATTTGAACTGAATTTCGAATGCGTGGGACAATTCTCGACCTTTTTCCGCAAAAAGGAAGGTGTGACCCCATCGGAATTTCGACGACAAAGATTCTGATTATAAGATTTTTACACATTCAACAACAGACATTCGGGTAAATAATAAGAAATCGTTCCTTATCATTTTACCTATATGATTTTGACGCTTTGACTTCAAAATTTGACGCATTGCTCTTTTGCATCTCCTCTTCCAAGTTACTTTTGTTTCCGAATCATAAATAATATTTTTATCTATGAAAAAGACATTCGCCTATGCCTTGTTGGTTCTTACGGCTCTCTATTCTTGTGAAGAAGGAAAACAGGAAGAACCCGTACTTCCCGGAACGACTCCCGATGAAATCTATTTAAACGTTTCGCCCCATACACTCACTTTCGACGAAACCGACGCGTCGAAGAATATCATAACCGTCAGTACAAATACGAACTGGAAAGCAACAGTGGATAATTCGGAACTGAAAATAAACAGAACCGAAGGAACAAGCGAAGATACCTCCATATCCATTACCGAGGCTCCCGAAGGAAAGACTTGTAAACTCACGATTTCGACGATTCCCGCAAATGGAGAAAAAACGATTTCCAAAGAAGTGTCCATATCGAGAGCCGCGGCTGTCGTCACTCCCGACCGGACGATTATATATAACAACGATTTCGACAAAGAGATCGCAGTCAAAAACACATACTGGCCTTATCTCGACCAATTCGACGGCTGGAAAAATGCGAACGGAACCGGTAGCGGAGCTGAGACATACGACCAAATGAGCGTATCGGTCAGAAGCGACTGGACATCGGATTACGCCCCACCCTCCGACTACTGCCCTTACGCATCGGGGAAAAACAACATCTACTTTAACAAAGCCGGCAGCTTCGTTTCCATAAACAACATTAACATCGCTCAGGAAAAAGATTTTATCCTGCAATTCGGTAGTTCTGAAAACAAGATATTCGATTACGACGACTTGAAGGTCGAAATAGGAAACGGGACTTCATGGGTAGAAATAGACTATTCCAGAAATCTGACGAACAGTTGGGCTTTGACGACAAGCATGTTTTCCCTTCAAAACAGTTCCGGCACACTTAGTATCAGATTCACTGCCACAGGCGCCACACAAATGCGCATAGACGACATAAGATTGACCGACGGAGAACCCTCGGAACAAATCATTGTTTTCGATAACACCGTTTATCCGTTGGCAGAATTGCCTGCATACGAAAACGATGACTACGTCGTCACTCACTACGGCACGCTCGGCAGTCACAGGGTACGGAACTATACTATACTGTTCGATAAAGAGAAACACGCCGCTTTGTGGGTTGCATACCCGCTCCATTCATGTTATCGGGGAAACAGCGGAAGAACCGAGGCTTGGGCGGCAGACCCTCTCATCGAAATGTTATATCAGGCCAAAGTTTATGGAGAAACATTCTGCTATTATAAAGACTATTCACGCGGGCATCAAATACCTTCGGCCGACCGTACGGCAACCGACGAACTGAACAGCCAAACATTCTATGCCTCGAATATGACACCCCAAAACGGAGATTTCAACGGCGGGATTTGGGCTTCTCTCGAAGGGAAAATTCGAGAAAATATGTGCCAAGACACTTTATACGTAGTGACCGGTTGTTACTTTGGAAATGGATATACGACTACTTACGACGGATATTATGGAAACAACGCCGATCCAGCTTCTAAAATCTGTCCCGTACCTACCCACTATTTTAAAGTGGTATTGCGTACTCGTTCCGGGAACTCGGGAAAAGCCGTCGGTCAATGTGGCTCCGACGAGCTGAAAGCCATTGGTTTCTGGTTGGAACATCGCAACGACTACCCCCAAACATTTAGTACAGAATATTGCAAATCGGTAGAATATATAGAACAACAAACCGGGTTCACCTTCTTCCCCTCCGTACCAAAAGAAGTAAAAAAACAATGTACGCCGTCCGATTGGGTTCTCTGAAATAACCCCGGCTGAGACTGACAGCACAAAAAAGGGGAACGGACCGTCTAAACGAAATGAACACGGTCGACAAGGTTCTTGGATTTTCTCTCCAAGAACCTTTTTTATGGACAAATATATATACCCGTCAAAAAACGCCCAGAATGAAATCCCAAGCTGCGAGCCGAAAAAAACTCCCAATCATGGGCTCGTGTACAAATACCCGCAACTTCGATACGGGACAAATCGACGCCACAAGCCGTCAACTCCTCCACAGCAGCCGCCCACAAATCGATATGAAAACGCCCCGACGGATAACGATGCGCTATACGATTTACATCGAAACCCTCCGAGTCAAACGTTTGTACCACCTCATCGCCCACTTCGAAATTGTCGGGGCCGATCGACGGCCCCACCGCAACATACAGATCAGACGGAACCGTACCATACATATTAACCATCTCATCGATCGACCGTCGAACGATATGTCCGGCCATGCCTCGCCACCCGGCATGAACAGCAGCACAAGCCCTATGAACGGCATCGTAAAGCAAAACGGGGACACAATCGGCCGTCGACACAGCTATCGCTACGCTCGGACAATCGGTCATCACAGCATCGACACCGTCTAAACAAGCTGTTTGTTCTGGTTTAGACAACCGAATGAACTCGTCGGTTACAGACAGAACTTTCGTTCCGTGAATTTGGCGCGGAGAAATCAACGTATCGATACCTAACGAGCGACAGATCCTCTGTCGATTTGCGATAACTCTATCGGGATTATCCCCGGTGTATTCACCCATATTATCCGTAGAATACACATCACCGTGAACGACTCCGTTACGTGTCGTAACGAACGTAACGACTCCCGGCAGTGCATCGAACGAAGGAAACGAATACCACCTGCAATCCTTATTCTCGTGTAAAACCATTACCAGTCTTCTTCCTCGAAATTATCGTCGCCCGACTCGTCGCCACTTTCGTCACGTTCCAAATCCGTATCAAAGTTATCTTCCTCCTCGACCCGATGACGCTCATCGAGATTACGATGGGTCAGTGTCATCACCCGGTTTTCCTCATCGTTCAACTCACGCCACAACACATCTTTCAACTCGGTAATACCCTGTCCCGTCACCGATGAGATAAATACGACAGGCACATCGGGCAAATCGTTCTTCATCGCCTCGATCAACTCGTCGTCGAGCATATCGCACTTGGTCACGGCAAGCACCCGCTGTTTATCCTGCAAATCGGGATTGAAAGCGGTAAGTTCGCGAAGCAAAATATCATACTCTTTACGAATACTATCGGTATCCGCTGGAACCATAAACAACAATACGGCATTGCGTTCCACATGCCTGAGGAAACGCAATCCAAGCCCCTTTCCTTCGCTCGCTCCCTCTATAATTCCGGGTATATCGGCCATGACAAACGACCGATTATCTCGATAGGATACGATACCCAAATTCGGTTCGAGAGTAGTAAAAGGATAATCGGCTATTTTAGGACGAGCCGCTGAAATCGTAGATAACAATGTCGATTTACCCGCATTGGGAAATCCCACCAATCCTATATCGGCAAGCAATTTCAACTCCAAAATAACAGTGCGCTCCACGGCCGGTTCTCCGGGCTGAGCATATCTTGGGGTCTGATTGGTCGCCGATTTGAAATGCCAGTTTCCCAAACCGCCACGGCCGCCTTTCAAGAGAACTACCTCTTCGCCGTCTTGGGTAACCTCACATAAAAACTCGCCCGTATTGGCATCGAAAACCGCCGTACCACAAGGGACCTCTATGGTCTTATCTTCACCGTCTTTACCGAAACTTCTGTTCGCCCCGCCAGGTGAACCGTTACCGGCAAGTACGTGACGAGAGTATTTCAGATGCAACAGAGTCCACAAATTACGGTTAGCTCGTAAATAAACATTTCCTCCCCGACCGCCGTCACCGCCGTCAGGACCACCCTTAGGCACATATTTGGCCCGGTACAAATGCATAGCACCGGCTCCGCCCTTACCTGAACGACAAAGTATTTTCACGTAGTCTACAAAATTCGACTCTGCCATAATTGATTTATTATTTTTCTTTTGGATTAAACGATACAAAAATAGTTATTATGCAAACAACCCTAAGTGGACACATATTGCAAAAATAGCTATAATAAGTGAAATTATAAAATCCCAAGCCAAACGGAATGAAATATAGCGAGAATCGATTTTTACAGATTATAAAATAGTTAACATCGATAATACGCGGCTCTATAAGAATAATAAATATTTCTATTTTTGGACTTTTTCACTATCCGGGTTCGGAAATAGTTTCAGATTGTATTAATATTATTATCTTTGCGACATACTTATTAG
>OHCC01001327.1_pt1 | contig 10805 bp, 13 predicted proteins | sample 1577521 | NCBI WGS metagenome assembly OHCC01 (sample SAMEA3879533, study PRJEB24766) | human gut metagenome | biome: human-associated habitat; feature: feces | place: USA | collected 1985/1987
AGACAATTGCGAAAGACCCTCAGTTGAAAAACACTTCAAACGTGCCTGCATATGCTGCTGTTAAAATTGAATATACAGGTGTTGAAAATGATACAGCTGTGACATCTTATGCGGCATTAAACAAATTCGCAGAAATTGATTGGAATACAGATGATTGGTATTTCAATGCCGATCACACACTGGCAATTTATAAAAAAGCTTTACATCCAGATGAAAACAATGTTGAGAATAAAACAGTTCCAGTATTTACGAATGTAAAAATCAACGAACATGCCGTTTATCCAGAAGCAGGGGAAACCAATGATTTGGCAATGCATCACTTCCAGATAAATGTAAAAGGTTATTTTGCACAAGCGGATAATATGGATGGCATGGACAGCATCTTGGCAGTGAAAACAGTATTTGAAGATTTTAAAGATTTTGAAGCTATTAACAAATAAATGAGAAAAGGAGAAAATGAAGATGGTGAAAAATAAAAAAATGCTCGCGTTAGCATTCATTGGTGTATTAGCAGTTGCAGGCATTACAGGAGGTACTTTGGCATACTTTACGGATTCAAAGGTTGCAGAAAATACGATTACGATGGGGGATGTCGATATTAATTTAGAAGAGCCTGAATATGATAAGAATCATCCGAATAAAGAAATTACGGATGTAACACCTAATCAGGTTATTGAAAAAGACCCTACGATCACAATCAAAGAAGGCTCTAAAGCAGCCTACATTCGTTGTAAGATTAATGTAACAAGTGATGATGAAACCGCATTGCCTGCTGGCTATGCAGAGGCTTTGATTGCCAATACAAATATGGATATGACATTATGGAAAAAAGGTGCTGATGGCTATTATTACTATAAGAATAAAGTGGAACCTGTAGCACCAAATAATACGGTGAAATTCTTTAGCGAAGTTAAGATTCCAGAAACATGGGGCAAAGAAATGGCTAATCGTTCCATCAGCATGGATGTTACAGCAGAGGCTATTCAGGCCGATAACTTTACACCAGCCATGGATGAAGATGGATTCATTACGGGTTGGTTCATGAGTGATGGTACAACTCCGGTAACGCCTGATAATTATAACAATTAGTTAAGGGTACATAAGGGAACGCATAGGACAAATCGTTATGGCGTTTCCTTTTTCGATAAAATAGAATTCACAGAAAGAACAATGCATCATCAAAAACATCGTAATATTTTACATGTATCTATTAGCTTTGTGACTTGTCTGTGACTTTTGTTTACTATAGTATATATGTAGAAAGGTGTAATCGAACAGGAGGGGTAGCGATGAAGAAAAAAGTCTTACTTGCAATAGCAGCTCTTCTTTTATTGGTTTTTGTATATCAAGGTTCCTTGGCTTTTTTCCGTAAAGAAAAAGGAGTCAGTACTCCTATCAGTGCGAAGACACTTGGTATCGAATTAATTGATCATACAGATGATACAAGAGCAGAAATGACAGCTGAAGGCTATACCTTTAAAAACGTGATGCCCAATGATGCATTGCATCGTGAAGTATGTGTGAAGAATGTAAAAGAAAAGAATTTATATGTGAGAATCACCGCAACACGTTACTGGAAAGATCGTGATGGCAAAAAAGTAAAGGGTAGTGATGCATCCTTAATTCAACTGGTGACAGCGCAACCAGAAAATTGGATTATTTTGGATGATGGCAAAGCAAGCAATCATGAAATAGTATATTTCTATTATAAGAAACCCATTTTGCCACAAGATCAATCTGATAATGTAATTGATCGTATTGTGTTAAGTGAAGATATTAAAGGTGAAGAATATCAGGAATATCAGGCTTACCTGCATTTGCAGGCAGATGCTATTCAAGATGTCGTTGCACAAGAGGCTATTTTAGCTGAATGGGGAATTGAAGCTACTTTTGATAAGCAGGGCAATATCACTTCCATTGAAGAACAGTAAGGAGGATGCTATATATGAAAAAGTTATGTATCATACCAGGTATACTGTTGTTTATGTTATTTTTAATGCCTATCCATGCCAATGAAACACAAGGACTTGTGTTTGATGGTGATGCAAATGAATTCATCGTTCAAGAAAATAATACCAAGGGATTTGAGGATATGATGCCTGGTGAAACCAGAACATTTGTGATTCAGCTGACCAATCAGGATTATCGCGAAATGAGTTATTATGTGAAAGCTGAAAACTCTAAAACCTTAGGGAAGGACGTTGTATATGATGTAACGTTTTTAAATAATTCTGAAACTTTCTTTAAAGCGCGTGTAGGAGGGCCGAAAGCGAAAGGAATACCTACATTAGAAGAAAACTATTTGTTAAAGAAGTTAAAAAAAGGGGAAAGCAGTACGGTAGAAATTCAAGTTCATCTGGATGGAACCTCTATGGATAACACCTATCAGGGAACACAGGGTGATCTGGGGCTGGTATTCAGTGTGGAATTTGATGAAAATAAACCGGTGGATAAGGTGATTGATACCATCGCCAATATTACTGGTGTTAAAACAGGCGATGTTACGCGACTTGGGGCCATCCTTGCAGTATTTTTAGGAAGTGCCGTATTCGTAATTTTGTTATTGGTTAAGAGAAGAAAAGAAAGGGATGATGAGCATGCATAAAGCTATGAAACTTTGTTCTTTCCTTTTTAGCTGTCTCTTATGTATGAATATATGTGTGGTACAGGCAGCAAGTTATGAAATCAGTTTTCGCGGTGGTGTGAATGGTACGGTAGAAGGACAAAAGAGTGTAAGCTATACCGTAGAGGAAAATAGCAAATTTCCTGATGAACCACAGGTAGAAGCAAAAGATGGCTATGTATTTGTCGGTTGGAATAAACAATTGCCTGAAGTTGGCTCTTTGGTAAATGGAAAAGAAGTCTATGTGGCCAGATATGCTGCTGTGGTATCCGGTATCCGTTACACAGTTCACTATGTAAATGAGATAGGTGTTGATATTGCGACACAAAGAACAATGGTGGCAGAGGAAGGTAATGAAGTCACACTTAGAGCAAAGGTAATTGCAGGATATGAAAGCAAAGAAAAACAAAGAAAGGTCATTGTTGATAAGGAACATCATGTCTTCAAATTTGTATATAAACTGATAGATAAAGATGCTGTGGATAAGAATGCAAATCAAAATCAACAAACGCAACAGACAACCGGTACAGAAACTAGCCAAGTGAGTGGACAAGAGCAAACCGTTGATAAGGAAACAGATGCAGTAAATGGGAATACGAAAGATGAAATAAAAACGGAAAAAGAAGAAGAGAATAAAACACCGTTGGCAGGTTTGTTCGGTAATGATCATAGTAATATAGGATATCTTGCGGCAGGAGCAGGTTGCCTTCTGTTTCTGATCTTATTGTTCTTTTGGAAAAAACGAAAGAAAGAAAAAGAAACGCAACAGTAATTGATAAATAGCCATCCTCTTTAACAGATGGCTATTTTTTAGGTTAAATTTAGCTAATGATTTTTTAAACAGATAACTGCTGAAAAACACTTTCTCATTCATGAAGTTCGTGGTAAAATAAAAAGATATAAAGCATAAGGAGGAATCACATATGAAGGTGCCGCAGCTGATTACTGAATCTTATCTCAGTAAATGGAAAACAAACAGTTTTTTATCGGCGATGCTATGGGCTGCCATGGGATTAGTGTTGATCGTTATACGTGATCAGGTGCATTATTCAACCTGTTATCTGTTAGGACTCATTCTGTTGATACAAGGAATACCGCATTTATTTCTCTTCATCATAGAAGAAGAAAAGCATATCTTTTCGATATCTTCTTTAATAAATGGGATTCTGATAAGTTTTTTAGGAATTTGGGCATTGACCTTACCACAAGAAGTGGAACAGGATATTCCCAATGTTATAGCCTTTGTGACCTTATTACATGGCATAAAGGATATTGCTTTATCGAAACGCATTCGTTATTTAGAAAAACGTAGTGGCAATATTGCCATGGGGATCAGTATCTTTACTATTTTTTGTTCCTTATTAATTTTATTTTTGCCTTTAGAGGAAACTGGAATTGTTTCGATATGGTCCGGCTCTTTGTTAATTTTGGATGGCATCAGTGATTTCTGGATGTGGAGTGTGTTGACAACAAAAAGTAATGAACATAGAGGTATTTAAAGCTGTTTAAATGGATAGTTATGTGAAAAGGGACTTGTTTCCCTTTTTTCTTTGGAAGAAAAAGATTACGTATGTTCTACGCAATCTAAATGAGGAGTATTGGCTGATGCAGATGACACTAGATGAAAAGGGAAGTGGTTTATGTGATATCCCTTAATTTAATAATCGTCAATGTTAAAGTACCCTCGGTAGCTCTTGCATTGGCGTTAAACGTAAGGAAGAAATCACTTACAGAAGTCATACGTATGATAAAGGTGTTAGAGCCATAGGCACTTGTATTATCAGCGGCATTCATAAAATAAATGGCCGTTTCAATATGGGGAGCACCATTATAGTATGGTGTTATCTGCATATAGCCTTGTGGATTTAACAGCGCAGATACGTGATAGGATATGACATAATAACCGGGTTCTATCTCAAGATTTGTATCGGAAATTTGGCGAATCTGACCAGTGTCATCTTCCGTAAGTGTGCCAAAAGGGATGCGTGTGGCATTGGTGAAGCTGGCAGCAAAAGTGATGAAGCTGGCAAATGCAATTTCAGGCAGTATACCCGGCAAGCCTTGTGGAATGCCAAATTCTAAGGCGATGCCATCTGGAGTTATGCTGGAAGTAACACTTGCTAAAGAGCCAGGTGCTAAAGTTGTTGTACCAATCACTTCAACTTGAGGCAAAGGCCCTGTCGCGCCTGTTTCTCCTATAGGTCCGGTAGCTCCGGTATTTCCAATAGGGCCGGTTGCACCAATAGGTCCAGTAGCTCCGGTATTTCCAATAGGACCAGTTGCACCAGTAGGCCCAGTCGCACCGGTTGGCCCTATAGGAGGGATTCCATCATCACAACAGCAAGGACACGGCGGACAACAATCGCAATTCCAATTTGTGTATTTCATACTTTACCTCCATTCTTGTTATTTTATGAGCATTATTTATATTAGTTACGGCTATGATACAGGAGTATAAAATAAGGCATATCATATAAGGATATTAGTGTTTAAGATTATCATATTTTTTCAGACACATGGTAAGGTATATTTGAAAGATTTTAGATATGTGCATAGGCTGTGTATTTACCACCATATGTTTATAAGCCACTTCCTCTTTCACCTGTTTTAACGGTATTGTTGTTTTATTGATTCCACATAAAACCGGATAAATAAAACATCCTGAATGTAAAAAAAATGTAAGCATCTTGAACATGAAGGAAGATATGGGTTTCTCGTAATCGTGCACTATTCATTGCGTAATAGCAATTAAGATGGCATAATGATATGGAAATACACGGCTTAAAAGCTATTGGTTGGGAGGATTGCATGAAAAAAGTACTTATAACTGGTGGAACAGTATTTGTAAGCAGATATATTGCAGAGTATTATGTTAAGAAGCATTATGATGTATATGTATTAAATCGTAATAGCAAAAAGCAATCAAAAGGGATAAAGCTGATCCAGGCAGACAGACATAATTTAGGAAATCTTCTTCGCGATTTTCATTTTGATGTTGTGATTGATACAGCATATACTTCTGATGATGTCGAAAAGTTATTAGCTGCATTAGACAGTTATGAAGATTATATTTTGATCAGCTCAAGTGCTGTATATCCTGAAAATCTTTCACAGCCTTTTAAAGAAGATTCTCCAGTAGGGGTTAATAACTATTGGGGGAAATACGGAATTGATAAAATTGAAGCAGAAACGGCTTTATTGAAAAGAAATCCCAATGCCTATATCCTTAGACCACCTTATTTATATGGGCAAATGAACAATGTATATAGAGAAGCTTTTGTATTTGAATGTGCGTTGGCAGATAGGAAGTTTTATTTACCAAAAGATGGGGAAATGAAGTTACAGTTTTTTCATATTCATGATCTATGCCGATTTATAGATATACTTTTGAAACAAAAACCGGCTCAACATATTTTTAATGTAGGAAATAAAGATACTATATCAATTCGGGAATGGGTTGCCCTTTGTTATCATGTTGTTGGGAAACAAACCGCATATGAATATGTGTATGGGGATATAGAACAAAGAAACTATTTTTGTTTCTATGATTATGAATATTATCTGGATGTTTCTGAACAATATAAGCTTATGCATGATGTAAAACCGATATCTGTAGGATTAAGAGAGGCATTTGATTGGTATAAAGGAAATGCAGAAAAAGTGAATAGAAAGCCTTATTTAGATTATATTGATAAGAATATACGATAAACAAGTCCCATCTGCTGAACAAAAAATCAGAACTTATAGAGGGGTTCAAGTAAAACCAATATGTAATGATGTGTTTGTATAACGATGAGGAAATGAGCAAGATTTAAGAAATGGTGAATGATACATGACCATTTGTAAAAGAACTTTTTTAGGTAGGAGGAATTACCAATGCTAGATTTTTTCGAAGCATTAACAAGTGAGAGTAAAAACACAAAAAAGAGGCCGTTTTCATGGCCTCTTTTATAATATTTCCCCTCCAAGCAATTTTTTATTTTACTGGTTTTACATGTATTCTGCCGCGATATTCTGTTTCGGCAAAATAGACATTTTCCGCAATGCGTGCTTCCGGATTTAACGTAACATTTTTAAGCATCATTTCTTTGAATTTCTCATAACCTGCCATATCCAATAGATGGCCGCCATGCAGATAACGTGGCTGACCTTTTAAGACATCTGCAGAGAACGCTTGCCAGTTTTTAATGATAGCAAGCACAGCTTCTTCACTTAAGAAGTCCGCAAATGTTTTTCCCATCCTTGGATATTGTTTCCCCGTTCTGCCGCCAATCAAAATACGATAGAATGGTTTTGGACTTCTGCGCATGGCATTGGTAGGACAAACTAACGTACATTCACCACAGCCAACACAACAACAAGCATCCTTTTCTATGCGATTGTTTACCATGCTCAAAACTCTGGTCGCATGAGATTCACAGGCTTTGACACAACTGCCACAACCGATACATAAATCAGGATCATAAATGGGTTTAGTTAAGCCGACAATCCCAAAGTCATTAAAATGTCCCTTGGCACAATCATTTGGACAGCCAGCAACCGCTACTTTGATATGATAGTGGCTAGGAAAGACTTCCTTTTCAATCTTCTTAGCTATTTCCTGCGTGTTAATATTTGCTTTAATACAATGAATACCGCCGATACATGCCATGATGTTTCGTGCGCCGATCGTCGGATATCCGGCAGACGTATCCATGTCCACACCACATTGTGCCACCTCGATATCTTCTAAGTAATCCTTTAATTCTTTATTTACTTTATCAATATTTTCATATTTAATGCCGGGAATCGCAAAACATTGACGAGATCCAAAATGGAAGGTGCCATCCCCATAAGTTGTTGCAAGATGCTGTACAAAGCCTAAATATTTAGCCTCGATAAGGCCGGCAGGGACACGCATTTGTAACATATATTCACCTTTTACTTTTGATTGACGGAAACAGTTGGTACGCAAGGCACCAATATTCATATCTTTAGCCATTATAACGTTACCTCCTTAATCCATCAATGTCTTCGCCTTGGTATAAGGGAAGACAGGACCTTCCAGGCAGACATAAGTTTCATTAATCTTACAGTGACCGCATTTACCTAAAGCGCAGGACATTTTACGTTCAAAGGATACGTAGATGTGCTCTTCTTGAACACCATATTTCATACATTCCTGAGCTGTAAATTTCATCATGACTGGCGGGCCGACAATGATGACGGCATAATCTTCGCCCCATTCCTGAAAAGGTATATCTTTTACATAATTCATCGCAAAGCCTTCTTTAAATCCCTCTTTTTGCCCATTATCTAAAGTTAGGGTCGTATGAAAATGGGGTGCATTGACAAAGGCTTTTAAATCATTTTCAAATAAAGTGTGAGAAGGATCACGAAATCCGGCAATGGCATATACATCCTTACAATCCTGTGGATGATGAAGGAAGTGTTTTAGCGTACTACGGACAGGGGCAACACCGGTTCCACCGGCAATTACCACAACATGTTTATTTTTAAATGATTCTAATGGAAACCCATTGCCATAAGGACCGCGAATATATAAATCATCCCCAGGTGCTAAATCGAAGATGACGTTTGTTAATTTTCCCACGCGGCGAATTGTAAATTCTACCGTGGAATCAGTAAAACTACTTACGGAAATAGGAGCTTCGCCAATTTTTGGCAAAGAGATTTCAAAGAATTGTCCGTGCCGTATCGAGGCATTTGGGAATTCTACTACAAATGTAGATTCTAAATCCGTTTCTTCTATGATATCTAAAATACGATGTTTTTCAGGTAACCAGGGGTTATTCATCCGCCTTTGCCTCCTTTCTTGCTTCTACTTCCTCATACAAGCGATTTATGATATGCGTAAATGAAATATATTCCGGACAGATATCATCACAGCGACCGCAGCCGACACACATCTGATAATCGGTTTTAAAACGTTTCTGAAAGTCATAAACCTTATGCATTGTCTTAAATCGCATACGATCTTGATAATCGTCACGGAAAGCATGCCCGCCGTTTACTGTGGTGAATCCATCATTCATACAGCCGGTCCAGGTCCGTCTGCGCTCACCGCTTTTTCCATTTTCCGTATAAGTCGTGTCAATGGTATTGAAGCAAGAACAGGTGATGCATACGGAATTACATGCGCCACAGCCAATACAGCGTGTCTGATAATCCTTCCACATGTCGAAAGCATAGATGTCCGCTACCATGTCTTCCGTTATCTTTGGAACATGAATAACGGTTTCATTCTTTTTCACAAATGCTGGCTGATAGGTTGTTTTCGGATATGTGTTAAAAATAGATGTAAATTGATCACTCTTACATTCTACCAAGACACGTCCTTCTTCTTCATAAGGGCGTATAGCTAAATCATAATCATCTGTTTTATTTGTACCCATGCTGCAGCAAGCACAAGATTCCCAGCCTTCTTCCGGACATTCCATCAAGATAAAATGAACCTTATCACGCATACGCTTATAATAAGGATCTACTTCATTGCCATTTTCTAAGAATATCTTATCCAGACGTTTTATACCGTGAATATCACAAGAACGGGCAAAAATCAGCAGATCTTTATCAAAAATCTGACTTTCCATAAAGCCATATTCAGTGAAATGAAATAATGTCTGATTGATTGGATAGAAGACTTCCTTTGGCGAATATTGACTGCGCTCATTCCATTCAATCTCTTCAAGACTACGGATTTCTTTATACCGAATAATATCTGTATTGCAATATCTTCCGGCATTTTTTAATCGTTTTGGTGCATAAATCTTATAATGCAGCCTGAGTGAATCAAATACATGATTCATCTCTTCGTATGTCAATTCATACGACATGGTAACTACCTCCTTCATCCTTGTACATAAGAGTCATTGTAGGATATTCATCTTTGACTTCCATTATGTATGTCATAACTGATTTCATTGTAAACCCTTAAAAAATTTTTTTGAATAGGAGGAACGGTTTTTCAAAAATTCTAATAGATACATAAATATTTCTTATCGTTAGTACCAGAATGTTTTGAAAGGGCAAAAGATAAGGAGGATGGGAAAGTGAAAAAGATCAAGAATAGAAGCTTTGAAAATGTGAAGAAGTTTCTATAAATGACAAAAGCCACCGTTATTGGTGGCTTATGAAATACATATGGGGATGGTATATTATTTCGTGATGATTTCTGCTTTGCAGGCGGATACGAAAGTAGGGTTGTCACAACCATTACCGACAAGAACGATCATACCAAATTCATTCTTTAATACCATACCGTTTCCTACAGTCTGACCTCCAGCATTGATAGATACACCAGTAGTACCTACTGGCAAGTACATACGCTCTGCTTCTTCACAATCAAAGTCACAACCTGTTGGTATTGGTGTTGGTACAGACAGATATGTGATAGCATTGTTGTAGGAAGCACTGGTAAGTTTAATTGATGCAATATGGCAGATGGAAATGGCTTCGGATGGTTTCCCCTGCGAGTTGACCAATTGTAAAATACCACTATGAGGGTTGTTGTTAGGAGAAGGCAGTAAGGAACCGAGACGACCACTTGCATTATTGCCACTTTCCATACTGACAATGACGTTTTCATTTGGATAAAGAGCAATCAGCTGTTCGAGTAAGTGTTTCATCTGGCTTACACATGCACAAGAAGCACTGACAGCAACAACACCGGTAGCACCTGTAGCTCCCGTAGCACCGGTTACCCCGGTAGGTCCTGTTGCACCTGTAGCACCGGTTGGGCCGGTAGGACCAGTGATACCATCTTCGCCATCTGTACCGGTAGCACCGCGTGGTATGACGAAGTCTAAGATATGATTAGGACCACCTGAATCTGTGACAGATGCCGGTGTACCCGGTTCTGCAGTCGTTGTGCTTCTAACTGTCAACGTATCAGCAACACCCGTAGCACCGGTAGGGCCAGTAGGTCCGGTCGCCCCAGTTGCGCCGGTTGCGCCAGTTGCTCCGGTTACCCCAGTAATACCAATGCCAGTTGCCCCGGTAGCTCCGGTAGCACCGGTTACTCCGGTTGGCCCGGTAGGCCCAATAGTACCTGTAACGCCCGTAGCACCGGTAGGCCCCGTAGCGCCATTTGCCCCGGTATTTCCCGTAGGCCCTTGTAAACCAGTAGCGCCGGTGGCTCCTGTAATGCCGGTAGGACCGGTTGCTCCCGTAATGCCTGTAG
>OHCC01001330.1_pt1 | contig 10802 bp, 10 predicted proteins | sample 1577521 | NCBI WGS metagenome assembly OHCC01 (sample SAMEA3879533, study PRJEB24766) | human gut metagenome | biome: human-associated habitat; feature: feces | place: USA | collected 1985/1987
TGGAACAATACCTTTCAAAAGTAAATGAGGCTGAATATCTCAAAATTCATTTTAGAGTTCAGCCTCATCTAAACGCTTATAGCTATTTTATTTAGCTCTAAATACCCATGTGTTCTGCCAGCCGTCTCCCTGGCGAGCCAGTGTCATCTCCGTTTCTGTAAGTCTGGTAATTACATAATAACCTCCGGTAGCACCATCATCTGCATAATTTGCTCCATGCAGAATATTTGTATTTAGAATGGTCAGCTGCTTTTTGTCCACATCCAGATTGAAGAACCCTTTTGATGTAGTACCATCGTTCAGCGTTTTGCCAAAATTTTGTGCACCACTCAAGTCGAACACCATTTCGCCTACTTCCCAACCATTGCTGACTACTTCAGCGTATGGCACCTGCCACCATTCGGGAACAACTGAACCTTGTCCACCATTGCCGTAACAAGCCGGAATCTTGTCGTTCCATACCCAAGTTTTACCTTCACTACCATTGGTTAACAGATTCCATATCGGATCTTTAAAGTAATCCTCGTCATTCTTTGAAACTGTAATTTTTGTCGAAGTAGATTGGCAACCTCCTTTATCGAATGCATAGAATTTAATATCATATTCACCCGCAAAACGAATTTCTATAATATCTTTCTGTTTGTTCGAATAACCAATTCCATAATCCCAATAAGGGATTATACCTGGTGTTTTGTTTTCTAGATAAATGATATTGTCTTTCTCAGGGTTCTGAGTGATTGAAAAATTCAACTCACTTTGAGGTATAATGTCACCCAACTCTGGATTATCGGGGGTACATGCTACCAATAGTAGCATTGCTCCGAGCCATGCGAATATTGATTTATATCTATTTTTCATACAATTATCTTTTAAAAGTAATTACCAACCGGCATTTTGAACTAATTTATTATTAGACAGTGTTATCTGATTATAAGGAATCTGAGAAAGTCCTTTTGTAGTGCGGATTCTGTCAGCACTAATATTAATGAAATCCACAAGACCACCGCTATGGACTTCCATTTCAGACAAAGCCAACTTATTAGCAGCATAGTCCACTCCCTGACGGAGCAAATCCCAATAATTAATGCTTTCAAAAGCAAATTCCAAACGGCGCTCCTGCATAATGTTTTCTTTTGTAACGGGCACCTGCGAATAGTTGTCAGAGAGAGTACCGTTTGAAGTATAGGCACGCTTGCGAACCTCATCGAAATAGTCTTGAGCTTTCGGACTACCCAATTCAGCTGCCATCAACAACACATCAGCATAACGCATAATCACATAATCCTGATGATTGGACAACTGAAAATCGCCTGAACCATCTTCCTTCGATGCAGAAGTACCGTCAGCATAACATAGTGGAGAATATTTTTTTATCGTATAACCGGTATATTCACGTTGGTCCTTATAAGTGGCAGCAAAATCACCCGATGAAGTAATACCTTCTGCCTCCCAATCAATAATAGATGCACTGCGACGTGTATCACCGCTTTTAAACTCTTCCACAAATGACGGATTAACACACATAGCCCCCCAGCCCTTACCATAAGGAGCAGCATTCAAACTACGCATGCCAACCATTACTTGCCAACGATTACCATCGTTATTTCCATTATAATCTTGTGAGCTCGTGAACTTCATGGCAAGAATTGTTTCACTGTTGCCGTCACCAGCATAAGTGCCATAAAGCGTCTTGGTATCACCAACTTCGGCCACACCAGCCGAAGCAGCCGGCCACAGATTCTTAAATTCACTAACCAGACTGAATTCCTTAGAAGCAATGACATCTTCAACAGCAGCTAATGCATCGGCCTTAGTCACGCCTTCTGGTTCGCTACCATAGTAACCTGTATAATAAAGATATGCACGAGCCAACAAAGCTTCTGCCGCATACTTGGTTATATGCCCGTCATTCATTGCCGCATTAGCTTTAGGATAAGCATCTGCCGGAATATTCTCAACAGCATACTTGAGGTCCTCAAAAATCACAGCATAAACATCTTTTGCATCCGACGGCTCACGATTCTCATTGACTGGTGTGGTAAACAAAGGTATATTGCCCCACAAGCGTACCATGTCAAAATAGAGTAAAGCACGAATGACACGACATTCACCCATATAGATGCTCCGCTTACTATTTGTAGCCTGCCACTCTATCTGTTCCTCACGACTAATCAACTCGTTGCAACGATAAACACCTGCATAATAGTTTTTCCAATCACCCTCGTAAAGGTTGAGGTCAGCCGGCGACTGGGAAATATCAAAGCGGTCAACAGCCTGAAGACCGCGTCCGTCAGCATGACCTCCTCCGGCGAAACACTCGGCACTCATTATCTCAGAGCCTTCATAGAAACCTATGCTCCCGGCAGATGAAGTCTGACGCCAACCATCATAGCAACCGATCAAAGCACGATAAGCATCTTTTTCTGTTTTGTAGAAAGTACCCGTAGTAGATTCCGTTTTAGACTCCACATCCAGGAAACTTTCTGCGCAGGAAGTAATTCCCATACCCAAGCAAAGACAACCTGCCAATAATATATTGTATTTCATTTTATTCATATTCTTGTGCATTAGTTAGTTAGAATTTAAGATTTACACCAAAAAGAATAGTACGCGGACGGGGATAATAACCGACATCAATACCGGAAGCCCAACCTAAACCATTGTCTCCCTCAGGACCAAAACCTATTTCAGGGTCCATACCGTCATATTTGGTAAATGTAATGGCATTCTGAACCTGAGCATAGATACGTGCTTGGCTTATGGCTTTACATCTAATCAATTTTGCGAAATCATAGCCAATGGTAATATTGCTGATGCGCAGGTAATCTCCATCTTGGATAAAAAGATCAGAGAACTGCCAGTTAACATTCTGTTCAGTAAGGCGAGGTATTCTATTGCTTGTTCCTTCACCCGTCCAACGGTCAAGAATAGCCGTCGTATAATTAGCATACTTACTGGTATGCTGACGATAACTCTGAACAATCTGTTGTCCGAATGCACCATTAGCAACCACAGAGAAATCGAAATTCTTATAATTGAAACCAAGGTTCAAACCCAATGTAAAATCAGGCATACCTTTACCGAGATTCACTTTGTCCTTATCGTCGATAGTTCCATCATGATTTACATCCACGTAGCGTACATCACCCGGCTGGACACCATTCTGAAGAATACCGTTACCGGCAGCAATCCAATTCTCTATTTCCTGCTCATTCTGGAAAATACCAGCAGTCTTATATCCCCAGAAATAACCGATAGGCTTTCCATTTTCAGCGCGATAAAATTCGGGAGTATTATCATAAAGCTGGTTGCTTGAACCATGAATAATACCGTCTTCCGTTGGAATTTCTCCTACTTTATTCTTATTAAAAGCACCATTAATTCCCACATTGTAACGGAAATCCTTACCAATATTGTCATCCCAAGTCAAAGCCAATTCCACACCGGTGTTTTTCACACTACCACCATTGATGTAGGGTGCTCCTGCACCTGCCGTAGCCAGAATCGGAGCTTCAACCAACCAGTCTTTTGTATTCTTGATGTAAAAATCGAAATTAAAGCCCAAACGACTGTCCAGGAAACGAGCATCCAAACCAATATTAGTCTGTTCGGAAGTTTCCCATGTCAGGTTAGGATTGGAAAGGCGGCTCGGATAGGCACCCCAGTTTGTAGCCAACTGAGCGGCAGCACCTGCATCGTTGAACCCACTACCAAACAGATAATGAGTATTGGTATTCTTAATTGGAGCCAAATACTGGTAATTTTTGATATTCTGATTACCTACTTGTCCCCAGCTGGCACGAATTTTCAGGAAATCAAGCCAGCTTTGTGTGCTTTCCATGAATTTTTCATTTGAAATAGTCCAACCCGCAGATACAGAAGGGAAATATCCGAAACGTTTTCCACGAGCAAATTTGGAAGAACCGTCAGCACGCACAGTGGCATTAATCATATAAGTTTCCTTCCAGTTCCAGCCTAAACGAGCAAAATAAGAAACACTACGCCCATCGTCATGTGGATTACCCGATGCGCTTAAGCCATCTGTAGAAGAAGAAGCTGTTCCGTTACTTACGTAAGCATGATCCCAATCATCGAATCCTTCTTTTAAAGTACCATTTCCTCCGCTAAGATAAGTGCCCTCGTAACGATAGGCTTCCATACCAATCAAAGCATTAAATGCATGTTCTTTTATTTTCCAGTCATAAGTTGCCGTATTAGTCCACGTCATACCCAAGCTATGGTTCATATTCTGAGATACACTGGTACGAGTATCATTATAATCGTATATACTGAAACGATAAAGCGGAGTAAAACTACGATATTCGCTCGAGCCATAAACCGCTCCAAAGGTTGTACGTATTCTCAAGTTCTTAATAGGACGCAACTCAGCATAAACATTACCACTGAACGTGGCACTTTTGTTCTCATTATTGGTTTTGGTCATCATTGAACCATAAGGATTGCCATCACCCTTAACCCAATCACTATCGGTCGTATCATTATACGGAGAATCGAATTTGTTATTGTCGCTATAGATAGGTACAATCGGAGACGTACCGAAAGCTCCTCTCAATGTATTGTTATATTGATTTCCAACACCAATACCATTGTTCGTCTTATATACAAAGTTTACTTGCTCACCTACGGTCAAAATATCTTTGAACAATTTGTGTTCACTGTTAATACGAAAATTATAACGTGTATAGTTAGAAACATCCGCACCACCAACGATACCTTCCTGATTCAGATAACCCAAAGAAAGAGCGTAGGTAGAAGTGGCTGACCCACCCGTTACACCCAATGAATAGCTTTCAGTGGTAGCATTATCCTTAAACATAGCATCTACCCAGTCTGTATCGTAGATATTGCCATTTGCATCGTAAATTGATTTGTATTGGCTCCAATCGAAAGGCGCGCTTCCACTGTTTACTGCCTGCTCATTCATGATAACCATATACTGCTCTGCATATTTGCAGTACGAGGTACATTCTGTATACCATAATAAGCATCGAAAGAAATTTGGGCTTTACCCTCTTTTCCTTGTTTTGTAGTAATCAGCACTACTCCGTTGGCAGCCTGCGCACCGTAGATGGCAGCAGAAGCGGCATCTTTCAATACATCGATACTCTCAATATCCGCAGGATTCAATGTGGTAATATCGCCACCTACACCATCAATAAGGTATAAAGGTTGTGAATTGCCCACAGTACCCAGACCACGGATAGTCACCTTCATGTCAGCACCCGGCTGACCGGAAGTAGAAGCTATGTTAACACCCGGTGTCTGTCCTTGCATAGCTTGCAAAGGATTCGTAGTGTTCAGCTTGGCAATGTTATCACCTTTCACCTGAACAGTAGCACCGGTTACCAGTTTCTTCTTCTGAACACCGTAGCCCACTACTACTACTTCATCCAACATCTCCGTATCTTCTTTCAAAGAAACATTGATAACAGAAGAAGCACCTACTTTAATTTCTTGAGAGGTGTAGCCGATATACGAGAATACCAGCGTTTGCCCTGATTGGGCACTTACAGAATACCGACCGTCCATGTCGGTGATACCACCTGTAGAAGTTTCTTTTACCTGGACACTGACACCAATCAATGGTTCATTGTCTGTACCGGATGTCACAACTCCCGTAATGGTTTTGTTTTGAGAAGGGTTAGCCCAAAGACTAACAGGTACCAGCATCAGCAGTACCAATGCAACACGGCATAAATGCAGATTTATGCACTTTTCCAAGAATGTCTTTCTCATTGTACATTGTTTAATGGTTAATATCAAAGATTTTATTGCTTGCTTTTCGTATGCAAAAGAAATCCGATGCAAATGTATGAATGTATGCAAGAAGAGAACTGAAAAATTGTTATTTATAGGATACAGATTGGTTAAGCCATACACCTGAAATGTTACTAACAAAGGTATAATTTGTTTCCATCCATTCCAAAGCACCTTCTGAATGGGGTAAGCTATTGAAGTTATAGACCTTACCCATTAGTCTTTGCATTATTACTTTTAAGATGTTAAAAGCAGAAAAGCCATGCAGTCTTTTCTACTTTTACGCATCTTATTAAAATATGGATAAAAAGGATTTTGTAGAACGATGTCAGAAAGGAGATGAGCAGGCTTTAAACTTGCTCTACAAAACATATTCAGGAAAGATGATGAGAATATGCCTGAACTACGTACCCGAAAGACAAATTGCACAAGACCTGCTTCATGATGGTTTTATTGTGATCTTCACTTCTATCGGTTCCTTGCGCAATCCCGAAAAACTGGAAAGCTGGATGGGCGTCATAATGAAGAACATTGCACTCCGGTATCTCAACCAGAATAATGCCCTCCACACAATACCCTTATCAGAAATATCCGAAGAAGATGAACCACTAGAAAATCCATTTAAGACCGATTTTATTTCATACGATCAGATGATAGAACTGGTGGAACACCTGCCCGAAGGCTATTCTAAAGTATTCAAACTAGCAGTACTCGAAGGTTTACCTCATAAAGAGATAGGTGATCTATTAAATATTGCTCCCCACTCATCGTCTTCACAACTATACCGTGCCAAAGCAATGCTGAAAAAGATGATTCTCAACTACCGTTTCATTCTTATCTTACTATTGCTATTGCTCATACCATTGTTTTATAATCCTGTTTATAGAAAAAAGAGGCAAAATGATTCTTCGAAGATAGTAACACCCTACTTAAAGGAAGAAAAGATACCAGAAAATACACAAGTAAATTCTCCTCTACCGGAAATTTACTGCAGGAGGGATGTACATACACAACTACCGGCACTAACCATTGCCCCCCTACCGGTATATACAGAGAAAGCTCAGTCTACTCTATCCACAAAAGATATTGTGACAACTGTACCATCCGCTATCCAACCCACCTATACTTCCGAATCATCGAAAGTCACCCTCTCCAATCCTCATCCGGTAGATAAATTCACCTTCATGCATCGAAAAAAGAAAACGATGAAGTGGAAGCTTATATTGGCTGGATCAGTAGGTCCGCAACTAGCTCAGAGCTTGTATAAACTAATTGCCACCCCACATTCCGATGGAATCGGTTCCGATTTTCCTCAGCAAGTCAGCACATGGGAAGATTATTACACGTATCTGAATACCCGCTATCAAGAAGGTACTTTGGGAGACTCAATTGCATTAATGGAGATTGCCAAAAATAACAAGGGGCAAATTATAGAACATCAACACCATGATGCTCCTATCACCATCGGGCTATCAGTAAACAAGAAGCTTAATGAACGCTGGAGTCTGGAAACAGGATTACAATATACTTTCCTGAAATCAGAATTTACCACAGGCGAAGAATATCGTATTCAAGAGACACAAAAGATTCATTATGTAGATATCCCTTTACGTATTTCTTATCGTTGGGGAAGTTTCCGAAAGTTCTCATTCTACTCTACAGCGGGGGTACAAGTGGGTATTCCACTAAAAGGAAGTCTTCGCACAGACCACATAACAGATAGTATACCTATGAACATAAGCAAGCAGGCATTGGACGTGCCATTGCAATGGTCGATTAATGTAAGCATGGGTATGCAATATCATTTCACCCCCCATACCAGCTTCTATATAGAACCCACAATCAATTATTATATCCCTGACGGAAGTGAATTACGTACCATTCGTAAGGAGCATCCGGTAACATTTACTATTCCGGTCGGTGTACGTTTCAGTTGGTAAGATACAAATCATACTCAGCTACGCAGTCTTCCGCTCAAAAGTTTATCCTATTAATAAGTAATGATAAAATGGAGAAAGTAAAATGCAGGAAAGACATATTAACCGCAAGCGTTATTTTGAAGAACAATCACGGACTAGCAAGAGCTACTATATTCCTTATATTCAAAGAGTCGTCGGGTACATTCCAACTAAAGTACTGGAAGTGGGTTGCGGTGAAGGAGGCAATCTGCTTCCTTTTGCCGAATTGGGTTGTGAGACTGTTGGGGTTGATATTGACGCTTCACGAATAAAGCAGGCTTGGACTTTCTCCACAGAAAAAAAACAAAAAGGAACCTTTATAGCTTCTGATATTTTTGAGTTAAAAGAATTAGAAAACAACTTTTCTCTTATCCTGATACATGACGTAATTGAACATATTGAGAACAAAGCTCAATTCCTATCCGACATAAAAAGTTATCTATCGCCAGATGGAATCCTATTTATCGCCTTTCCTGCCTGGCAAATGCCATTTGGCGGGCATCAGCAGATTGCCCGGGGAAAATTCATTTCTCATTTTCCTTTCATTCATTTGCTTCCCGGTATATTATATAAATGGATGCTGAAAGTATGTGGTGAGAGAAGGGATGTTGTGAAAGAATTATTAAATATAAAAGCTACAAAGTGCACTATTGAGATATTCAGAAAGCTAGTAGAGAATACAGGATACCAGATTATAAACCAACAACTGTATTTCATAAATCCACATTATGAAGTCAAGTTTGGCTTGAGTCCACGAAAACTGAGTAAAACAATCTCTTCCATTCCATACCTGAGGAATTTCTTTAGCACAAGCTGCTTCTATATCTTGAGGAAAACAGAACACTAAATACATATAACACGCAGACATGGAAAATAGAATTTATTCGATAGACTATCTAAAAAGTGTGTTTATCATTCTTATGATCATCTTCCATCTGGCATACATCGGTGACAAATACCCATATGCCAAACAAATCGTTTATACATTTCACATGCCCGCCTTTTTAATCATTTCAGGTTACTTGGCAAACTTTAAAAAAGAGAAAGAGCAGTTTTTTACTTCAATATTGTGGTTGTTCATTCCTTATGCAATAATGGAGACTGGATATGTCTTTATGTCTGCCATATTACCTGTACGTGAAAAAGTAGAAAACATCTCTATATCACTTTTATTAAATAAAGTGTTTATTTCTCCAATGGGACCTTATTGGTATTTGCACACCTTGATTATTGGCTATTCTATATATTATGCAACAGGAAAAATCTGTTCTCGAATAAATAAGATTTCTTTCTTTATTTTATTAGGAATCAACTTCTGGCTATTATCAAATAGGTTCAATCTTATTTCAATGGATAATGCTATCTATTTAATGATAGGTATTATTATCAGACAGTGCAAACTAAATTTTCTTTCTGTATTCCAACCTTCTTTTCTAAGCATATTCCCATTCTTGATATTATGCTATTTTCCCATGAACCTGAATAGATTCACTTTAGCAGGAATCATCATTACGTATCTTTCTATAAGCTTCTTCTTAAAAGTATACCGTTATATACCCACCGGAATAAAAGACCTTTTGCATTTTATAGGAAAGAATACTTTATTTATCTTATTATTCTCCCCTATTTTTACTTTAGCCTCTAAAGTTCTAATCCCTCTATTTCATTTTGATCCATCCGGTTTATGTTTTCTATGCGTATCAGTAGCCTTCGTTATCAGTGGCAGCCTATTTATAGCATGGTGCATGGATAAAATAAGCTTATCCCACTATTTTTTTGGCAAGAAGGTTTACATTGATCCCTAAATCTATCAGCAAACCAACGAGTTACGAGGAGTAGAAAAGAAAAGCGGAGAGAGTTTTTCAACTTTCTCCGCTTCAGTACCCCTAAGCGTTCTTTTCTCGAACCAATTCTTACATGATTTGGACTTAATTTGGGAATTAAAATCTTGGATACCAAATCCATAATCACCAATCTTATCTTACAATAATATAATCTAATTATTTTTTCATTTTCGAAATATACAATAGCTCTTCCATTGTCAAACGATATACCACCTTAACATCGTCAATATATTTTCTTTTAGCATTATATTGAATTTTATGTGCAGAGAAATTTCCAAGCTGCCTAAAAGTATCCAATAATTCTTGACTCTCTTTTGCTAAAGAAAAAGGTTTATTGCTTAAGGTATAGTTAATTATATAACTCAACCCTTTATACTCTCCGTTGGCTTCTTGTATTAGTCCTATTTTACCAATAGCTTCGTAAGAATGAATGAGTAATATTTCTAATAATCTTCGCATAAGAATAGCACACCCGTCATAGATATTATATTCATAACTCGCATTTATTTGTTTACAAAGACATTCAATATACCCCCTTGTTTCTTCATATAATATTTTAGGAATAATTCTATCATCAGAAATAATTGTTTCATCTTTTAATATCAAATCACAGAATTGAGCATCCAATTTTTCAATTAGCTCACGATTTGGTTTATATGTCCCAATAGTTTTACCTGCAATAATACCCTTTGATTTTCTCAAATCATTTTTTAGGTATGTTGGATTGTATTTAGGCAAATCACAAGCCTCAAAATATTTATTTATCATTTTTATATCACAGCCATCTGGAAACATTTTATAGTGCAACCATATAAAGGCCGATGCTTTATCTATTTTTTTAGCATATTCACGACAAATAGCATACAACAATGACTGTGTATTCAAATCCATAAGATTATTTTTTCTTAGAAAGAGACTTCTTCTTAGTTCTTGTCACAGACTTTCCTAAAGCAATTAATGAAATTTGTTCTTTTCCCTTAGAGGTAATGGAAAATTTAGTTTTATTTAGTGCTGTAATATATTCTGCTTTAAGCAAATTATTAAGTGCTGAAGATAAATTTTTAGTTCGTGTAGGCGTATGAATATCATATTCTTTATAACCATCTATCAAAGCTAATCTCTCAACTGGTTGAGTACCTTTATTAGATTTAAAATAAAAAACTAATAATAAAAGATTAATACGATGAATTTTGTAGAAGAATTGAGATGGCGTGGCATGTTG
>OHCC01001337.1_pt1 | contig 10766 bp, 6 predicted proteins | sample 1577521 | NCBI WGS metagenome assembly OHCC01 (sample SAMEA3879533, study PRJEB24766) | human gut metagenome | biome: human-associated habitat; feature: feces | place: USA | collected 1985/1987
CCTCTCGGGAGGAGGAGTACCCGTAGGGGGAGGTGGTAGGAAAAGTAAGTTCTTATGAAAGAATGATTTAGCCTGTGTATTCACCTACCACCCCGCCCTTTGGGCACCCCTCCTCCCAGGAGGAGGGGAATTTAGTTACTCTTACTTAATCACTGGTTCTGCTTATCATTTAGTTCGTTATAAATAGCGTTCTGAATTAATTCCTAATGCGAACCATTAATCACTAAATACAATTTTCCCCTTCTTCTGTACGATTTATGTTCCTCCTTTTCCCAAAAGAGGGGTTTCTTTGTAGTGTGCTAATTTTGTTGGAATACTAATACCTTGAAATATGCGACTACAAATTCTGTTGATAGAGCTTCTTACATTAATCTTCTTCCTGCCGGACGCGGATGCATCCTGCAAACTATCGGATTGGGTATCCGAAGACTCCTCCGGCAAAGTACAAATCACTTGTATGGGTGATACGATGGACATCGTTTCTCCTGATGGATTATCCCTTTGGTATAAAGAACGCCTGACCGGCAATTACGAAATCACCTACCGTGTAAAGGTTGTTGTGAAGAACGGAAAGTACGACCGCCTCAGCGATTTGAACTGCTTTTGGGGTGCCGGTGATCCTCAATATCCCAATGATTTCTTTGCCCGTAGCAAATGGCGCAACGGTGACTTTAAGAATTACAATACACTGAATTTATACTACGTTGGCTATGGCGGCAACGAAAACAAAACCACCCGTTTCCGTGAATATCACGGTGAGTATTTTGGTGTGGACGATGCAAAAATCAAACCAATTCTGAAGGAATATAATGATGCTGCTCATCTGTTGAAACCCAACCATTGGTATGAAATAAAAATCCGTATAGTAAATGGAGTAACCACCTACTATATGGATGGTGAAGAACTCTTCCGGCAACCGGTAGAAAAAGGTAAAGGAGATGGTTATTTTGCTCTCCGCCTATGGCAGAACCATGTACTTTTTACCGGTTTTCAAGTAAGCAATATAGAAACCTTAGATAAATAGACATGATACAATTCAGAAAATGGAAAATAGGAGTGGGAGTGCTCCTTTGGATGTTGTTGCCAACAAGTGGAAATGCGCAAACCGTAAAGAACGAACGTTTGCTTTCTTTTGAAGAAAACCGGGTACCTGCATTTATTACGGCAACCGGTTCGAAACTGGCAGTCAGTAACGAACACTATAGAGACGGTGAACATAGCTTGAGCTGGGCTTTCAGACCGAAGTCCGTTCTCTCCATCAAGAAAGACCTGAAGTTCGAACCGAAAGACCCTACCGGGAAGGATACTTATCTTTCCGCATTCATTGTATGGGTATATAACGAACAGGCACAGGACAAAACAATCGAATTCCAGTTCCTGAAAGACGGAAAGAAATGCACTTCATTTCCTTTCGGCATCAATTTCACCGGTTGGCGCGGAGCTTGGGTATGCTACGAACGCGATATGCAAGGTACTCCGGAAGAAGGAATGAATGAAATCCGCATCGTTGCTCCCGATGTGAAAGGTAAACTGTTCATTGACCATCTGATAACTGCCAGCAAGGTAGATGCACGCCAGCAGACCCCCGACCTGCAAGTGCCTTTTGTCAATAAGGGTACTACCAACCACTGGCTGGTTATCTATGATCATTCCTTATGGAAGCCTGAAATAGCCTTGACACCCATATCCGAAGCACAAAAGCAAGATATCCGTATCTTGGAAAAGCGCTTTCAGGATATGCTTTATACACCTTCCGCACTCTCGGATAAAGAGATGGAGTCCATCCGCAATAAATATGAGTTCTATAAGATTAGCTATAAGAATGGAAAAGTGACAGGTCTTCCTATCTACTTTGTACGCCAGTCCGAAGCATACGAACGTATGATACCCGATTGGGACAAAGATATGTTCACTAAGCAAGGCGTGGAGATCAGCGATTACTTCAACTTGATGAAGCGCATTGCTATTGCTTATAAGAATACACAGGATACCGCTCTGAAAGAAGAACTGAAGCAGAAGTTCCTTGCTATGTACGACAATGCTACCGACCAAGGCATAGCCTACGGCAGTTGTTGGGGAAATATCCACCACTACGGATATAGCATGCGCGGTCTTTTCGTAGCCTATTTCCTGATGAAAGATGTATTGCGTGATGCAGGCAAACTGGACGAAGCCGAACGTACCCTGAACTGGTATGCCATCACCAACGAGGTATACCCTAAACCTACCGTCAACGGTATCGACATCGATACCTTCAATACGAAACTACAAGGTCGCATCGCCAGTATTCTCATTATGGAAGATACACCGGAGAAACTGCAATACTTGCGGTCTTTCTCTCGTTGGATTGATTATGGTTGCCGTCCTGCACCGGGGCTGACGGGTTCCTTCAAGTCAGACGGTGCCTGCTTCCATCACTGCAATCTCTATCCGGCATACGGTGTAGGCGGACTGGATGGTGCTACAAATATGATCTACCTTTTGAGCGGAACCGAATTCAAACTCTCTGAACTTGCTCACGAAACGGTGAAGAATGTACTACTCACCATGCGTTTCTACTGTAACCTGAAGCAATGGCCGCTTTCCATATCCGGCCGTCATCCTAATGGTGGAGGTGAGTTGATACCTATCCAATATGCTACGATGGCAATGGCGGGTACTCCGGATGGTAAACAGAAATACGATGCAGAGATGGCTGCCGCCTATCTGCGGCTGGTTGCCTACACCGGAATGCCGGATAAGGATGCACCCGAATATCTTCCCAAAGCTTCTACCAAGAAAGAACTGGAAATGAAGAAACTGCTCGAAGCGCAAGGTTTCCGTCCCGAGCCCAATCCGCAAGGCAATATCGCTCTAGGTTATGGTTGTACATCCGTACAACGCCGTGATAACTGGTCTGCCCTTGTACGCGGACATTCCCGTTATCTTTGGGCTGCCGAACACTATCTTCCCGCCAATTACTACGGTCGCTACCTGGCACACGGAAGTATGCAGATTCTAACAGGAAAACCCGATGAAATGGTCACTTTTGCTACTAGTGGCTGGCAGGAAGCCGGTTTCGACTGGAACCGCATTCCGGGTGTGACAAGCATCCATCTGCCTTTCGAACAACTGCGTGCCGAGGTCCTGAATGTCGATTCCTACTCCGGCATGGAAGAGATGCTGTATTCTGATGAAACCTTTGCAGGTGGTCTGTCGCAAGCGCGCCTGAACGGTAACTTCGGCATGAAGTTGCACGAACATGATAAGTATAACGGTTCGCTCCGTGCCCGTAAGTCCTTCCACTTCTTTGACGGTACTATTGTATGTCTCGGTACGGACATCGAAAATCTGAATACAGAGTATCCTACGGAAACCACCGTATTCCAGCTTGCCGCCATCACTCCCGAAACACATAACTATTGGAATGGTTACCAGAGCGACGGGCAGACTTATATGGACCCGAATGGGGTAGGCTATTACATTTCCAAAGCCTCCATGCCCCTTGTGAAGTATGAAAAGAACTTCCCGCAAATAACCGTAGGCGAACGCAGCACCGAGCCTACTTCCGGTGACTGGGTATCACTGGTGTTGCAACATGGCAAAGCCCCGAAAGGTGCTTCGTACGAATATGCCGTATTACCGCACACCGATGCTGCCTCTCTGAAAGCGTTTGCCCAAAAGCCCGGTTACGAAGTGCTTCAGCAAGACCGTAACGCTCATATCGTCCGCTCTCTTACGGATAACCTGACTTCATACGTCTTGTTTGAAACTCCGCAGGTGCTTCCTACTGATGGCTTGCTACAGAAAGCCGATACGTCCTGTCTTGTGATGATACGCGAGCATAAGGATAAACTGCTGCTTACCGTGTCTCAACCTGACTTGGCTTTGTATCGTGGCCCGAGTGACGAGGCTTTCGACAAAGACGGAAAGCGCATTGAACGTAGTATCTACTCTCGTCCGTGGATTGGCAATGAAAGTAGTGAGATACCTGTAACCGTCACCCTGAAAGGTGAATGGAAGGTTGCCGAAACGCCTTACTGCAAACTTGTTTCAGTAAATAAGAACGAAACTGTACTCCGCTTTACATGCAAAGATGCGGCAAGCTTTGATGTAGAATTGATGAAACAATGAATAGGCAGGGGGGCTAAGTATATATCTTAGCCCCTCTTACCCTATATCTGTCATGCTAAGTCCTGACTTTCGATTTTCCCGCTCTTTGCGAGTGTCCGGCCATACTATTTATGATATGTTCCGAGCAGATTGCTGACGGCAGCCTGATAATTTGTCAGTTTGCTGGTTTTGTGAATCGTCTTCTTTGATTTCCTGTCGCCTTCGGGAAGTAGATACTCCCAAAAGCTTTTCATTTTCATGAGTAGCTGTGTCTCTCCGCCTTGCAGTAGTTCTTGATAACCGCCGTACACTTCCGTATGCAGTTGCCCTACTTTTTTCGCCATTTCATCGGAAGAAAGGGCTTTTCCTTGCTGGTACTCCAACGCTAAAGCCGGATTGGCAAGCAGGCCGCGACCTATCACAAGACCTGCCAGTTTAGGGAAACGGGCGCTGACGGATTGGATATCTTCTAAAGTGAGTAAGTCGCCGTTATAGAGCAAAGGCTTGTTGCATCCCTTATAGAAAGCCTCGAAAGCATTCAAATCTACTTCACCTTTGTATTGCTGTTTGCCTAAACGGGGGTGCAGGATGATATGCGTTAATGGAAGTTCGTTGAACAGCGGTAGCAATGCGAGGCATTCTTCCGGATTATCCCAACCTAAACGTAACTTGACGGAGAACTTTATATCCGGATATTTTTCAATAGCATTCATCAATAGAACTTTTACTTCTTCGGGGTAAGGAAGTATGCCCGCTCCGTTGTGACGCTTTGCTAAAACAGGAAAAGGACAACCTAGATTTATGTCCGCTTTTTTGTACCCTTTCTCGATGAAAAGGGCCATTATTTGCTCTAACTTGTCCGACTCCGACGCAATGAGCTGCGGAATCAGGTGCAAGTCCTGATTGTTCTCCGGGTCGACGTCACGTATATCTTTTCGACGAATCTCTCCGTGTTCTATGCGTACAAAAGGAGAATAATAAGTCTCGATGCCACCAAAGGCACGGGCGTGTGCTCGCCTATAGATGGCATCGGTATAGCCTTGCAGCGGAGCGAATTGGATAGGTAACAAGTTCTCGTTCATGGCTGCAAAGATAGGGATTTATTTCTTATCTTGCAGTATGGGTATCACCATATTCCAAGAGTTTGAGGCGTTTTCAAATCCGCCGGGTCCGTCCATGGTTGCAAAGAAGATGTAGGCGGGTTTACCGTCCTCGAAGAGGATGAAAGGACGTTCTAATTGTCCTTGCATCTCTACCTTGCCGTCCGAGTACTCTACGGTACGGGAGTAAGCTTTCGGGTTTTTGTCTACCGTCCACCGGATGCCATCTTTGGAATGTGCCATTACGCCACCGCCGCGTTCTCCTGTAAACTTGGAAACGTGGTCTTTGAAGATGGCGTGGTAGCCGTCCTTGTCTTTCCACAGATAAGGGTCCTCAGCCTCGCCTTGTCCGTCTACCTGAAAGATGGGCTGGTCGTTGTTCAAAACCTGGTAAGGCCCTTCGATGCTGGGTGCATAAGCCATTCCGAGGCTCATTTCTGAGTTCCCGTCATTGCCTTTGTAACTGCGTCCTTTGAATATCATCATTACAGAACCGTCTTCCTGTATGATGGGCGAAGGGTTGGAAGTGAGGAAGCTATAGAATGTGTTGGCTTTGGTCTTCAGGATAGGTTCATCCAGTCGTTTCCAAGGTCCATAAGGAGAATCGGCCACTGCCATTCCGATACGTTTGTTTGAACGACCGACGATGCACCAAGGGCTATCCAGCGTGAGTTGCTTGTAAGTAGGATCGGCAAAGGGGTGGGTGGAGCCCATATAGATAAGGTAGTATTTACCGTTCTGCTTCAAGATGCGAGGATTGTGTGTAGAACGTCCGTCCCAATACTGAGAACCACGTGCGGGAAGTGCCACATCACTGAACTTATACGGTCCTTGCGGCACATCCGATACCGCATGCACTATCTCCGAGGCTACCATCCATCCCGGATGAAACGGCAGGCTCTTGGGAAAGCGGGACACGAACATGTGATACTTCCCGTCTTCGCCCTTTACTACCGAACTGCCCCAAACCCAGTAACCTTCGGACTCGAAAGCCGGTGTACGGGATGCTTTGCCCAAATTATGGAACAATGAATTGTGTGACTTTTGTTTCAACTCTACCAAGTTATCAATTTTCTGTGCAGATGTTGCCATGCAGATGAATGTGGCAATAAGAAGAAATAAATTGTATCTTTTCATAATGTCGATTTATTAGTCCCTTCAAATTAATGGGTGAATGACACAAAGATAACCAATCTTTCCTATTCCGATTTACGCTTCGAGTGGATACGTACGAAAACAGCAACATTTTCGTATGATTAGTGAAGTTTTTCAACGAGAAAACAACGTTGGTGCAAGCACCTGTATCAGGGGAAAAAGGTATCTGCCATCCGTTCATCATCTTCAAGAATACTTATCGTTTTGTAGATGTACGTGCCTTGCACCGTGCGGGTAAGCCGGAGCAATTCAGTGAGTCAACCTTATTTCATAAATAGCAGGCGTTTCTTTCGAACTGCCTGTACCAACTTTTATTTCCATTGTTTCGGCATGAGCTGATTGGGGAATATCCAGTGCTTGCGTTGTAAGTTCGTTTGCGGGTTCGGCTTCTAACATTCCTGCTTCTTTGCCGTTAATCCAAATGCGGGCATCGCTGCTTTGTGTTGCCTTGAAAGTAACTTGTACTTTGACAATCTTTTTCCCGTTTGTCTTCATGCGATAACTGAACCAGCCGTTGCCGTTACCTGCTTTTCGCCAATGCTTTTCATCATCGGTACCGGTAAATGAACCTTCCGACCGGATGAAGTGGTCGCTTTCGGGTTGCTGCTCGCCACAAACTACATGGTCGGCGGTGATGGCATCCAAGGCGATGCGTGCTTGTTCTTCATGTGCCAGTTTCTCGGTCATTATCTCTACTTCCTGAGTGGAGAGTACAGTCCAGTACACCATGTAGCGGCATTCATGCAATCGGAAGAAAGGTTCCAGCGTCATGCCTTCGTACTGACTGGGGTGAACACCGGTCAATGTAAAAGTCAGGTGTTTGCCGTCTACTTTATGAAGGTGAGAGAGTATATCTTCCTTATCGCCCACTATGACGGGCATGTTTTGTAAGGGGAGGCGTTGTCCGGCAGCGATGTGTCCGCCACGGCTATCGTCGGCGAAGAGACCGGTCTGTTCTTGCGTTCCCAGGCGGGATGCGAGGACGATGGGACCGTATAAGATGGAATAGTTAGCCGAGTTGTCGGGCAAGGAAACGGCTTGCAGATGCATCGGCAGTTCCAGTTTTACGGCATCGCCTTTGTTCCAGGCACGGTGCAGGCGGATATAGCCGTTGGATACCTCGATGGATTGGGGTTGTCCGTTTACTGATAAACGCACTTCTTCGCGGTTGGTCCATGCGGGCAGACGGAAGTGCAGGGTAAATGTGCTGCCATTCTTATGTGGAGATACAACCAGAGTAGTGCCTTCTTCGTCGGGGAAAGCGTTTTTCTGTTCAATCTGTGTCTCGCCCCATTGCAGTACGGAAGGGATAAAGAGATTTACATAGAGGTTATCGTCTTTATGGGCATAGATCATTTCACCATAGCGGGCATGGTTCTCCATTCCGGAGCCTACACAGCACCAGAAGCTGGTTTGCGGTTGTGAATAAACCCGGTAATGACCCGAACGCATGGGGGTGAAGTACACAAATCCACCCTGCACGGGGTCTTGGGTGGAAAGAATGTGGTTATAGAGCGCACGTTCGTAATAATCCATATAGGAGGCGTCGGCGCTCGATTGATACAGCATGGCGGTGAGGCGAAGCATGTTATAAGTATTACACGTTTCGGGTCCCTGCTCGCTTTTCAGCATGCTGCTAAAGTCATCGGCAGGGTGGAAGTGCTCGCGTACACTGTTTCCACCGATGCTGATGCTGCGGTGGTTTACCACTTCTTGCCAGAAGTAATCGGCTGCTTTGTCCCAATCGGGGTTGCCTTCTACATCGGCAATGCGTTTGAAGCCTATCACTTTAGGAATTTGGGTGTTGGCATGCATACCGGTCAGCTTGTCTTCCTGCTTCAATAGGGGTTGCAATATTTGTTGATGGGAGAAGCGGTGTGCCAGTTGCAGATAGCGTTTGTCGCCGGTGATGGCGGCTACATCGGCAAAGACTTCATTCAAGCCGCCGTGCTCGCTGCGCAACATGTCTTGCATTTGTTCGTCGCTCAATTTGGCGGTAAGGCGTAGCATCCAGTCGGTCAGCTTCACCAACATGGTGCGGGCGTCCTGGCTACCTGTTTGCAGGTAGGCGTCACGCAATCCGGCGTAGATCTTATGGATATTGTACAACGGTACCCATTTGTTATTCAGACTGAAACCGCCGGCTTGTATGTTGCCTTTGGCAATGTCGTTCCATAGGACGCGTCCACCGGGAACGCCACAGAGATAGCCGTCGCCGGCAGCGTTCTGGCAGGCTTTCAGTTCGCTCAGCATGTAGTCCAAGCGGTGTTTTATCTCTTGATTGCCCGTAGCGGCATACATGTAGGAGAGTGCGGAGAGGTAATGACCGCCGATGTGCCCGTCCAGCCCGGTATTCTCCCAGTTGGTGTAATTGTCTGCTTTGGGGGCTAATCCTGCTTCCTTGAGGTAAGGAGCCAGAAGGCGGTCGGGGTTGAGTGCCATCAGGTAGCAGATGTCAAGGTCTTCGGCATGCTTGAAGGGACTTGCCGTGAGGCGCACACTGCTGACGGGGAAACTCTCTGCTTTGGAGGCTGACTGCCCAAATAGGGCTGCGGTGGCAAACAGGGAGAGGGAAAAGGATAGGGCTTTTGCTATATTCATGCTATTGATATTGTTGCGTTTGTCAGACACTGGTCTTTGTCGCGTTGGACACTGGCGTCTGTCGTGATGAACACTGGTGTCTATCACGTCAGAGACCAGTGTCTGACAAATGGATAAATGTAAGTCTCTATTCTGTTAATAACCAGCGTTTTGCTTCAGGTTACTATTGGTGAGCATCGCTTTGTTCGGAATAGGGTACAGATTCTTGTTTGCATCACTCTTATCGTGTGAGAACCACGAAAGAGTAGTAAACGTTCCGAAGCGGATCATATCCTGACGGCGGCGTCCTTCTTGGCAGAATTCCCAGCCCAGCTCATCCATGAAGCGTCCGTATTGGATATTGGCTCCTCCTTCGTGAGTGGTCTTGTAAGAGTCACGGCGACCATAGTCGTACACACTACCCTTGGTCAGCGCATCATCCGAAACTTGTGCCTTCGCCGGATTACCCTTGAATGCACGGGCACGTACCTGCGAAACCAATGCACTCTGCTTTCATCATCAGCACATCGGCATAGCGCAATAGCGGCCAGTCATTGCTCAGGCGGTTGGTACTGCCGATAGCGTATTCAAACTTGCCCCAACGGAAACCGTCGTCCACGTCGGACTGGTCGATGGAAGGCACATCTACGGTGTAAATCAGCGGCTTGCCGTCGATACTACGTTTCAATATCTCGCCGGAGGAGGTATACTGCTGCCCTTGGATGTAGTTGTCCTTCATGCGCGAGTCATCTGCGTCGAACGACCGGATGAACTGCGGAACGGCACATACACCTCCCCAAGGACGGGCGGTGAGCTGATAGGTATCCTGATTCTCGGGTGCGAGGGTGTACATGTGGAAATCGAAGTCATTCCATCCCGTCACGTAGATTTCGTCGAAAGGCAAGGCGAAGATAATCTCTTTGGAGTTCTCGTTCTTGGTGACGAAGATGTCCTTCTGATTATTCTCAAGAGCGTATTCACCGGACTTCTCGGCATATTCTATCACTTTGTTGCACTGGTCTATGCACGCTTGCCATTGTGCCGTGCCCGACCATACTTCGGCGTTGAGGTACACCTTGGCAAGCAACGTGTGTGCAGCCCATTGGTTGAACCGACCGTAGTAATATCCCCGTGGCATATCGGAGAGCAAACCGATGTTATCGGAGATTTCCTTTACAATGAAGTCGTACACTTCCTTGCGTGAAGATTGCTTGGGCAGGGAACTGTCCTTAAAATCGGTCACGATGGGTACATTGCCGTATAGGTCTATCAGAATGTAATAGTAAGAGGCACGCAGGACCTTCAACTCGGCTATGAGCTTCTCCTTTGTCTCGCCCTCCACCTGAATTACATTGTCTTCTATCTGCGACAAGAGGCGGTTGCAGGTGTTTACACCGTTGTAGGTGCGCTCCCAACCCTGTATCACTTCGTCATCTTCGCTAGTCCACACATGCTGGTGCCAACGCTTGTAGATGTAACCGTCCACCCAGCCGATGCCATCGCGGGCGGGCAACACGTCCTGGTCGGCACATAGTTCCTGCGAGCGGACTACGCCGTTCCATTGTAACAACGTTTCACGCCAAGGGATGTAGGCGGCGTTCACCAGATAACTGATGTCTTCTTCTGTCTTCGGCTCATAGTCCTTTGAGACTACCTGACCGTAACTATCGTGTAATAAACCGGTGCAAGCTGTGTTGGTCAGTGTTACAGCGGCGATGGCTCCTATGGAGAATATTTTGGTTATAGTTTTCATATCTTTATATGTCTTTTAGTAGTTAGAATTTCACGTTCACACCAAATGTAAATGAGCGTACGCTCATTTACATTTGGTGTGAACGT
>OHCC01001340.1_pt1 | contig 10755 bp, 7 predicted proteins | sample 1577521 | NCBI WGS metagenome assembly OHCC01 (sample SAMEA3879533, study PRJEB24766) | human gut metagenome | biome: human-associated habitat; feature: feces | place: USA | collected 1985/1987
TATCCACAGCAACATCGGTGGAGTCTTTCTCCATACTCCCTGCCCCATCACCGACCATCAGTGTCAAAGAAGCTCCCATAGGAATCTTTTCTCCGGCGGTCAGTTGCCTTCCCTGATACTTCACGCCATACACCCAGTCCTTTTCACCGTTCACTAACTGGACCTGATTCAGTTTGAAACCGGCACTTAACAGTTTGGCTTGCGCCTGACGAAGAGAGCTATTGTCCGCAACATCAGGAATCATACGCAAAGGAACATCCAGCGTGTTCACTGTCAGATAGACCGTACGGCCTTCTTTTACTTTCTCACCGGCTCCCGGCTTGAGTTCAAGCACGATACCGGCAGCCTTATCCTTAACGTATCTCGTATCAGAAACCGAGCATACCAACCCATGATTCCGGAACATCTTTGTCGCCTCCTCCACACTCATCCCCTTCACATCGGGAACAAGTACCGATTCACCATGATGTGTGTATGCATCAATCCATTTCAGTACGCCGAATACCATGACCGCCACTATCACAATCATAGTGGCAATATTCAACCAGAAAAATTTATTTGTTTTAAAAGAAAAGAATTCTCTAATAGTCATACGCATTGCTGTTTATATGCGCCAAAGATACGACAAAATAGTTGAACTTTTAAAAAGTAGGCGATGAAAAATGTCCCCATCTACTATGCAAGGACGCTTATCATCGCCAGAATTGCTGCAACTATAATCCCCACTCCTATAGATTTCAACAACCTTATTATTTTCATCCGGGGGGTTCATTTCCCGAATATATTCCCATATTATACACAACTTGTCTACAAATACTGATTCATATCACAAAGAAAAGCAAAAAAGCAACAAACAAGAATAAACAGCTGAATGTTTTAACATTCTATTAGCAAATTAAAAATCAGAAGAAACAAAAAGGCGAAGAGTTATTCTTCGCCTTTTTGTTTCTTCTGATGACTAGTGATTACCACTTCTGTCCGTTGTACTCATCAGAAACAGTCAGTTTCTTTCTGCCTTTTGCACGGCGAGCAGCTAATACTCTACGACCATTAGCCGATGCCATTCTCTCACGGAAACCGTGTTTGTTTTTTCTCTTTCTGTTAGAGGGTTGAAATGTTCTTTTCATTACTGTATCTTGTTTTTATGTTATTATTCTACGTAATCGGGCTGCAAAAATAGGCACTTTTTTTAAATTAACCAAGAGATAACTCATTTTTGCTCAAAAGTTTTTGTGTTTTTTACTGATTTAGATTACTTTTGCACTCGATTTCCGACGAAAACAATTAAATAACAATAATATAATAAGAAGAATAGCAGTATGATTAATGCTCAAGACATCAAAAACGGAACCTGTATCCGTATGGACGGAAAGCTCTATTTCTGTATAGAATTCCTGCATGTAAAACCTGGTAAAGGTAACACTTTCATGCGTACTAAACTGAAAGATGTAGTTAGCGGCTACGTTCTCGAACGTCGTTTCAACATCGGTGAAAAATTGGAAGACGTACGTGTAGAACGTCGTCCTTATCAGTTCTTATATAAAGAAGGAGAAGATTATATCTTCATGAATCAGGAAACTTTTGACCAGCATCCTATCGCTCACGACTTGATTAACGGTGTTGACTTCCTGCTTGAAGGTGCAGTATTGGATGTTGTTTCCGACGCTTCTACCGAAACCGTATTGTATGCGGATATGCCGATCAAGGTGCAGATGAAAGTTACTTATACAGAGCCGGGCGTCAAAGGTGACACTGCTACCAATACATTGAAACCTGCTACTGTAGAATCAGGAGCAACAGTACGTGTTCCTTTATTCATCAACGAAGGTGAAACGATCGAAATCGATACTCGCGACGGTTCATACGTAGGACGTGTTAAAGCATAAGTTACATAGAACACAATAATAAAGAAAGCCGGAAGTTCAATTGAACTTCCGGCTTTCTTTATTATTGTACTTTGCACGGGCATTCTTATTTATATCCCGCCGCTTTGGCTATTCTCTTCGGTATTTCAGTATTATCTATCTTCTCACCGAACAAATGTGAACCGGCTCCAATAGCGAATACAGGCACAAAACCGGCAGAATGTCCGCCACTCACCCAGCCAACCATCGCGATCTCATCCATAACTTGTTTGGCACAAGCAGCCATAGGCTCGCTCTTCGAGTACATACTCTCGGCAAACACCACTTTATTCTTCACGAATGACTTTTCAAATTCGTCGTGCAACTTCTTTTCTTGTTGCCAAGAAATAGGTAATTGTTTCCAGAATCCCATTTCATTGCCAAGAAATTCTTTCATATCTTCCCAAGTTACTTTGTTACCTTTGGCTTTTCTCAGTTCACTGATACGTTGAGAAAGTCCGTCAGCCGAATGTTTTTGAGATTGCAATGCTTTCAAGTTCAGTTCATATTTTCCGGTTCCCAATACGATACCACCTGTTTCGTGGTCGGCAGTAACGACTATCAGTGTTTCTTTCGGATGCTTCTTATAAAATTCATAAGCCACTTTGATAGCGTTATCCATATCTTTTACTTCATTGAATATGGTAGCTGCATCATTCGCGTGACAAGCCCAGTCTATCTTTCCGCCTTCCACCATGAGGAAGAAGCCTTTATTCTTGCCTTTAGTCAGAAAGTCGATAGCGCTTTCCGTAATCTGCGCCAGCGTCAGATCATTCTCTTTGCGGTCAATGGCATAAGGCAGACATGACGGATTAGCCCCCTTTTCCTGAATGAGAATCATCTTTTCAGCCTTAGCTGATTTTGCTTTATAGTCATTGTAACCACGTGCCACTGTATATCCGGCTTCTTCAAAGATAGGGAAAATGCTTGGAGCCTCTTTCTTATCAAAAGAAGTTGTCGGTTTCAGGAATCCGCCACCTGCATAAAAGTCAAAATTAGCTTTCGGCAAGTCAAGAGCAATCTCATAATACATATTACGATCCGGTTGGTGCGCATAGAATGCGGCAGGGGTAGCATGATCAACACTGACAGAAGTAGTGACACCGACTTTCTTACCGGCTTTCTTCGCCTTTTCAGCTACGGTTTGAATCGCATTCTTATCTTCCCCCACAGAAATAGCGTGATTATAGGTTTTCTTTCCTGTAGCCAACGCAGTACCTGCGGCGGCAGAATCAGTCACGGAATTAGTTGCAGAGAAAGTAGTCGCCATCGTGGCAACCGGAAATTGAGTAAACAACAAAGGCTCAACGCCGATACGTCCGTTCTGAAGTTCCGCCTGATACATCTCCGTACCATTCACTTGGTTGACTCCCATCCCATCTCCAATGAAATAGAATACATACTTTGCCTGACCGTTGGCCACAACGGAAATAAGGACAAAGAACAATGTGTAGATTAACTTTTTCATTCTTTAGTAAATTTATTATTAGATTAGTTAGTACCACCTACAAAGGTATAAAAAAAGGCTATTTCTGATGTTACAAAACAAATAATATTATAAATTCATCACGTCCTGTTCAAACCGTTCCTTATCTCCAGCGACCCTATTGCGCATCCGGCTACGATAATTATAGATCGTCGCCAACGAGTAGCCCAAGAAATGAGCAATCTTATTACTGTCTACCACTCCCAGACGAATGAGGGCAAAAATACGAAGTTCGGTAGTCAGCAGTTCATCAGATTTCGGATATATCCGTCCCTCCTCTACCAACAAATCGTTGAAAGCGGAAATGAAATTCGGAAAAAGTTTCAGGAAAGACTTATCGAACTCATTATAAAACTCGTTTCGTTCATCTTTGATAAACTGCTCGGACTTTATAGCCTTAAACAAATCCTCAATTCGGGAAGCCATAGCCAATTTAGCCAATGAGCGGCGATACGTCTCCAACTTATCCAGATAGTTCACACATCTGTCCAAATAACGGGCGATATATACTTCTTTTATCTTGCCCGTCTGCTCCAGTTCTTTGTTCACAGCCAACATCTGCCGGTTAGCCAAACTCAAATCACGACGCATAGCAGACAGTTTCTTCATCCAGCGATACAAAAAGAAAATAGCTATCAAAAGAAATAAAGACAACATACTGACACTAATAAGCATCGCTCTGGAAACGGCTTGTTCTTTTTCTTCTTTCAGTTTATAAGCCTTGTCGATAATCGGGAAGAACTCCGTTACTTCAATGAATCGCAGACGGGCATTACACGCCACGGCATCTTCCATCGAACAACTTAAATATTTGTAAGCACGGTCAATATCCCCTAGTTCATACATCAGATGTGCCAACTTTTGCAAAGAGGCATACTCCCTGACCGAAGATTCCAAATCTGCAATAGCTGTCAATATGAGATAATAAACTTCTTTCTCAGAATCCTTCTTCATACCGTATGCTTCAGACAATGTATAGTAGATATACACTTTCTGCCGTTCGTCAACCGCCTTTTTCAAAGCCTCATCAAGTATCACCAAAGCTGTATCCGCCTTACCACTGACGATACATTTCTCGGCCAGAACAATCGTTCTGTTGATTTCCGGTGACATTACACTAATAATAGAATCCCGGTATAAATCTGTTTTTTCGAGATATTTCTTTTTCGCTTCCTTATTAGTAGTGTAATCAGCCAGCCAACCATAACAAGCACGATAAGTCTGATAATAAGCCAACAAGGTTTCTTTGTCCAGCTTCGTCGGATTCATCCTCTCCAATTCCTCAATAGCTTCAATATACATTCCCATTACCCCTAATACCGTTGCACGATCAATAATAATCTTATTGTCCAATTCAGGGCGATTCAGTTGCGGAAGCACCTGCTGCTTCTTATTTATATAATGAAGGGCAGAATCAGCCTGATAATGAAGATAAGCATCAAATAAGGAACCGTATAGACGATATTTGTCGGCAGGGGCATTTGAATGAGCCAATTGCAACTTCAAGCCTTCAATTTCCTTTTCTTTCTGAATCTGATAAGTCTCCTTTTTATTTATGATGTCGTCCAGCTTTTTAAGAGCTGCCACATTATCTGTCTGTTTTGCAAACATTGAAACAGAACCAACCAAAAGAAAAGACAATACACAATAGGCTATATTTCTCATAGGTTACTTTTTAAAGATGTCACAAATATAATGAATATAGTAATCACAATGAAATAGATAAGCCAAACTATTTAATTTCCACTTATATTTTCGCCGATTCCAAACAATAATATATAATTGATAATCAATTAAATAAAATCATAAAGCGGTTATATTTTTATTCTAGACACCTCTTCCGATTCAATAGGTCGCTACATTTGCAACATCCGAAATAAAAAGGAGTAGAAACATTAGTTAGCTTACAATTTAATACCAATAAATAAAATGAAAAAGAATCTTTTACTCATTGCATTCCTCTGTATTTCATTTATAACGAATGCGCAGCAGAAACTGACTTCACCGGATGGAAATCTGGTAATGACCTTTCAGGTAAACAAGGAAGGTGCTCCAACGTACGATTTGATTTATAAAGGCAAAACGGTTATCAAACCCAGTACTTTAGGTTTAGAATTAAAGAAAGAAGACAATACCCGGACAGACTTCGACTGGGTAGACCGTAGAGATCTCACCAAACTTGACTCAAAAACAAATCTTTATAACGGTTTTGAACTAAAGGATGCAAAGACCGATACATTCGATGAAACATGGCAACCGGTATGGGGAGAAGAAAAAGAAATCCGTAATCATTATAATGAATTGGCAGTGACACTATACCAGCCGATGAATGAGCGCTCCATCCTGATCCGTTTCCGCTTATTCAATGACGGCCTGGGATTCCGTTACGAGTTCCCTCAACAAAAATCATTGAATTATTTCGTTATTAAAGAAGAACATTCTCAGTTTGCCATGTCAGGCGACCATACCGCTTTTTGGATACCGGGCGATTATGATACGCAGGAATATGATTATACTATCTCCCGCTTATCGGAAATCAGAGGGTTGATGAAACAGGCAATCACTCCCAATTCGTCTCAAACTCCTTTCTCACCGACAGGTGTGCAGACTGCTCTTATGATGAAAACGGATGATGGTCTTTACATCAACCTTCACGAGGCAGCTCTCATCGATTATTCTTGTATGCACCTCAACCTGGACGATAAAAACATGATATTCGAATCTTGGCTGACTCCGGATGCAAAAGGGGACAAAGGATATATGCAGACACCTTGCCATACACCATGGCGTACTGTCATCGTCAGTGATGATGCACGCAACATCCTTGCATCCCGTATTACTCTCAACCTGAACGAACCATGCAAGTTGCCGGATGCAACCTCTTGGGTAAAACCTGTGAAATATATCGGCGTGTGGTGGGATATGATAACCGGAAAGGGCTCATGGGCCTATACCGATGAGCTGACTAGTGTAAAACTGGGTGAAACAGATTATTCAAAAACCAAACCTAACGGCAAACATTCCGCTAACACCGCTAATGTAAAACGTTATATCGATTTCGCTGCCGCCAACGGTTTTGACGCAGTACTGGTAGAAGGATGGAACGAAGGTTGGGAAGACTGGTTCGGTAACAGCAAAGATTATGTATTCGATTTCGTCACTCCGTATCCCGATTTCGACGTAAAAGAGATTCATCGTTATGCCGCAAGTAAAGGTGTCAAAATGATGATGCACCATGAAACTTCCGCATCAGCCCGTAACTACGAACGTCATATGGATAAAGCTTATCAATTTATGGTGGATAACGGCTATAACTCTGTAAAGAGCGGTTATGTCGGCAATATTATTCCCCGTGGCGAGCACCATTACGGACAATGGATGAATAATCATTATCTGTATGCGGTGAAGAAAGCAGCAGACTACAAGATTATGGTGAATGCTCACGAAGCAGTACGCCCGACAGGTATCTGCCGCACTTATCCGAACTTGATCGGTAATGAATCCGCTCGTGGAACAGAATATGAGTCATTCGGAGGCAACAAAGTATACCATACTACAATCCTTCCATTCACCCGTCTGGTTGGAGGACCGATGGATTATACTCCGGGAATCTTCGAAACACATTGCAACAAAATGAATCCGGCTAATAATTCTCAGGTTCGCTCTACTATCGCCCGCCAACTGGCATTGTATGTAACTATGTACAGCCCATTGCAGATGGCCGCTGATATTCCTGAAAATTACGAGCGTTTCATGGATGCTTTCCAATTTATCAAGGATGTAGCTATTGATTGGGATGAAAGTAAATATCTGGAAGCGGAACCAGGAGAATATATCACGATAGCCCGTCGTGCCAAAGGAACGAATGACTGGTATATAGGTTGCACTGCCGGAGAAAAGGGACATGAGTCTAAATTAAGCTTTGACTTCCTCGAACCTGGGAAAAAATATGAAGCTACCATTTATGCTGACGCTAAAGATGCAAGTTGGGACAAAAATCCGCAAGCATACGTTATCACAAAAAAGAAAATAAACAACAAAAGCAAACTTACACTGAAAGCTGCAATAGGCGGAGGATACGCCATCTCAGTCAAAGAGATAAAATAAGACCTTAAACAAGTTTAATTAAGATTCCATAGTTTTCAATAGGTATTCATATAGAAGTACTATTTTTGACGAACTTATTTAATAACATGAAAACAAAAAAAATGAATGAACCGGGTAAAATAATGCTGCTATTTTTAGTAGCCATTATGTTTACGGTACAGGCAGTTGCACAAAACCTGTCAGTAAGTGGACTCGTCCAGGACGGTACCACCGGAGAGGGAGTTATCGGAGCAAATGTAGTAGTTAAAGGTACTACCAATGGCACCATTACCGATCTGGATGGGAAGTTTAAATTACAGGCCAAGCAAGGAGACATCATTGTCATTTCCTTCATCGGATATAAGACACAGGAATTACCGGCCGCAGCACAAATGAAAGTTGCTCTGAAAGATGATTCAAAACAGTTGGACGACGTAGTGGTCATCGGATATGGCTCCGTTAAGAAAGAAGACTTGAGCGGATCAGTCGTTGCCATTAAAGCTGAAGAGATGAACAAAGGTGCAGTCACTTCACCCGAAGAATTGATCATGGGAAAAGTTCCGGGATTGGCAGTCGCTCAAGGTGACGGTGGTCCGGGCTCAGGTTCTACGCTACGCATCCGTAGCGGTTCTTCTCTGAATGCCAGCAATGACCCGCTAATCGTCATAGACGGAATCCCTGTAGCCAACAATTCAGCTCCGGGTACACCGAATGCTTTATCGACCATTAATCCGAATGATATAGAAACTTTTACCGTATTAAAAGACGCATCAGCAACCGCCATCTACGGTTCACGTGCATCAAACGGCGTTATCATCATCACTACCAAGAAAGGGACACAAGGAAAAATCAAGGTAACTTATAACAGCAGTTATACTTTCAAAGATCTTTATAAGCGTTTTGAAACGATGAATGCAGACGAGTTCCGCCAGGCAGTGACGAACCAATATGCCGAAGGCACCGCTTTAGGCGATGCAGCACGCAATCTGATTAATCTCTACCCCTCACAGTCTACCGATTGGCAGGATGCTATCTATCAAAGTGGTTTGAGCACCGACCAAAATATATCCGTAGCAGGAAAAGCAGGATTCATGCCTTTCCGCGTGTCTTTAGGTTACAACAATGAACGAGGTACAATCAAGACATCCAAGTATGAAAGATATACCGCATCTGTCAATCTAAGTCCGAAGTTCTTTGATGATCATTTAAGTGTGGATATCAATGTAAAAGGAACGATTAACAAAAATCGTTTTGCTGATTCGGGAGCAGTAGGGGCAGCTGCTTTCTTTGACCCTACCAAACCAATCTATGGTATTGACACAGAAGACCCTACATACGGTAGTAATTTATATAACTATAACGGTTATTGGAACTGGAGTACCGGCAAGAATACTCCCAACACGCTTTCTTCCGCCAATCCGTTATCTTTACTCTACGATGTGGACAATGCGGGAACTACTAAACGAAGTCTCGGCAATATCCAGTTAGATTATAAAATACACGGATTAGAAGATTTGCATGCCAACTTGAACGTAGGTTATGATGTAGCAAAAAGCACAGGTGGAAACTATACCGTTCCCGGTTCTTTCCAAACAGCCAAAGACAGTGATTTCAAGAATATCGGACGTGGTAATGACTGGAACAATCTGCGCCGCAACCATTTGCTGGACTTTTATTTGAACTACGCCAAAAACATAGAATCCATTCAAAGCAATATCAATGTAATGGCCGGATATTCCTGGCAACATTTCTATTACAGAGACTTGAGCATTTACAAATCAAATGTTACCGAAAACCTGGGAACTAAAGAAGGATGGACTTATAACGACGATGAAGGACGTTACATACAAAACAATAACACTCCCTCACCTTGGGAAAATTATCTGGTTTCTTTCTTCGGACGACTGAATTACAACTTCAAAGAACGTTATTTGCTCACTGCAACGTTACGCCAGGACGGTTCCTCACGTTTCAGCAAGAGCAACCGTTGGGGACTCTTCCCCTCCGCAGCGTTGGCATGGAGCATTATCAACGAACCGTTTATGGAAAAGGCACGTGATATTATGTCCAACTTGAAACTGCGTGTAGGATATGGTGTCACCGGTCAGCAGGAGATTACCGATTATCTCTATATCACTAACTACTCGCTGGGTAACAATACGACTTCACAATATATGGGTTCATACCTGCTGAAACCGGATGGGTACAGCCCCGATTTGAAATGGGAACAGACTGCGACATACAATGTCGGCATCGACTACGGATTTCTGAACAATCGTATTAACGGTAGTATCGAATATTATCAGAAGCGTACGAAAGATTTATTGAACACAGTCAGCGTAGCGGCAGGAAGCAACTTTACCAATATGATAACAGCCAACGTGGGATCTATGAAAAACGAGGGTTTGGAATTCAATATCAATGCCGTAGCCATACAGACTAAAGATTTCTCTTGGGAATTAGGCTATAACGTGACTTGGAACACCAGCAAAATTACTAAGTTGACCGCTACCTACAATCCGGATTATGAAGGCATCAATGCCGGTTCTGCTTCATACGGTAGTGGTACAGTACTACAAAAGCACCAGGTAGGTTATGCCCCCTCCACTTACTGGCTCTTCCAACAGGTATACGACGAGAATGGAAAACCGGTACAAAACGCAGTGGTAGACCGCAATAACGACGGACAAATTACGAATGACGACCGGTATATGACTAAAAAGAGTCCGATGGCGGACGTATACATGGGACTGAGTTCGCAGTTTACATATAAGAATTGGGATCTGGGCTTCAATCTCCGTGCCAGTATCGGGAACTATGTCTACAACGCCAGTGCAGCGGACAACGGTTCACTGAATGCTTTCTCCAACCAAGGATTTATCACCAATTATTATAAATCGGCAGTAGAAAGCACCGGATTCACTCTCACCAGTTCTACCGAGCAAAAAGCAAGCGATCTCTTTTTGGAAAATGCTTCTTTCCTGAAGATGGATAACATTACTTTGGGATACACCTTCAAGAATTTGTTCACCAGCAAGTTATCCGGCCGGATCAGCGCATCGGTGCAGAATGTGTTTACTATCACCAAGTATTCCGGACTCGATCCAGAGTGCAACGCCATTGATCAAAGTCTATGGCCGCGTCCACGCACGTTCTCTCTCGGAATCAATCTTAACTTTTAATCTGTCAGCATTATGAAATTCTATTCTATAAAATCGATCATATTGGTTTCCGCCCTCATTTTATTCGGCGGATGTATAGGTGATTTGGACGTGATGC
>OHCC01001345.1_pt1 | contig 10730 bp, 4 predicted proteins | sample 1577521 | NCBI WGS metagenome assembly OHCC01 (sample SAMEA3879533, study PRJEB24766) | human gut metagenome | biome: human-associated habitat; feature: feces | place: USA | collected 1985/1987
TAACCTTCGCAACGATTAGTTTCTTGTTGATAGTAGGTGTCCGAAACACCTTTAGGCTGATGTCCTGTGGGCGAAGGCATCGTTTCTCCGTGTAACCAGATACGGATAGGATTCCAAAAGTTAGGAACAGACATTACATGCCAGTTTTTGTCATCCGTTGTTGTGGATACTGCTTTCTCGTCATCATCCAACTCATATCCGGGCATAAAAAGCCAATTACCATCCAATGAAATATCTGTGCGTCCTTCCTTTAGTGCATTCACTTTAACGGAAGCATAGTTTGCCCTCTCCAGCTGACGCTTAGTCTCTTTCTGCTGAGGGGTTAGCACTTCACGGTACTCTGCTACCTTCACATTTTTCAGTGCATCTTCTGATAACGGAGTAACAACGAGATCATCAAACTCTGTTTCAATCCAACCACCTCCGAGAGTCACAGGACCGGAAGGAGCCAAGTCGCTGTTTTTATCTATTATATCCATGCGTGGTTCCTTCTCGTCATTCAAGAAAACACGAATGCGATTGCCACATACTTCAACCTTCAGTCTGTACCACTCTCCCGGTACTGGATGGAAACCTAACGGACGAACTCCCATAAATTCGTCTGTACCCATATACCCCATACGCATCAGGTACAAATCATCCTGTAATCCTCCCTTTATACCAATTACATACCGGTCAAAACGATTATTGGCACGAAACCCCGCCCATATTTGAACTTGTTCTGCTTCTTTAGGAGCGCGGGCTTTAAAGGACATCGTGTAGTTTCTCCATTCAGGTTTGCCAAAACAGGCATAAGCTCCCTTTGAACGAAACACGCCGACATTAATACTACATTCTCCCCGTCCTACTGTTTTTAGCATTTCTCCCTGAGTGGAGAAATTATTTTTCCATTCAGATTGCGCATATCCGGTTAATGAAACCAATAGGCATGCAACAGTCCAAAAAGCTATATACAAATTCTTCATGATATTTAAGATATTATTATGCAAATGTAACTTCGGCACATTAACAGAAAGTGAAATATTTAATTAATAAGACGTTAAAAAGCAATTAATCGTAAGCTGTTTCATCATAAATATCAAGAACATTGGCAACACGTTACCTTAATCAGGAATAAGATAACTCAAAAATAGCCACCTCACTATTGATAGCGGGTGGCTATTATTTTTATGAATTGAAAGAGGTACCTCTCTTATTCTACAAAGATCTTTTCGATGGTGGTAAAGTTACTCGCCCCCATTCCCGGATAGTTAGTTTCGGGTTTACCCGCTGCCGTTTGAGTATTCATCGATACACGTACCCAGTAGTTGATACCGGTATATTTCAATGGAGTCACCGTTCGGAATTTAATTTCCTGCCCTTCCATATCATTGGTAATGGTCATCGGTTTGGGTGTCAGTGAGCCATCGCCCGCTCCGGCATTGATGGTGCGAGATATCGACAAGCTAGCCTCTTTTAAATCGGGCATTTCATAACCCGCTTTTTGATTTCTCTTAAAGCGAACGGAGCAACTCAAGTAACCTTCTGCATCTACAGTGGGCTTCTGTACCCACTCCAATGTGAGATAAGGAGTCACCGAAAAGTTTTGCGTAGCTGTTCCGTTTATCTCTACCGGTTCGCCGGCCTCGTCACTATCCTGATGTTCATCGTCATAGGGATAGAAAGCTCCCTTATAGGGAAGTAACAGATAGCTGCCTTTAAAGATCTTGGTATTGCGATACGTTCCGTCCTGCTGAACTTTCAGCATTCGGTTGGCAGTATACGTCTCGTCGTCTTTAGCCCAACTCACTTCACGGATTCGGATAATCTCAGCTCCTTGATTCACCTGAAAAGGCTGTCCTAAGTGATCGGTAAGAGTGCCTTGTATAGTGCAATCAGGTGCCTCGTAGTTATCCAACTCACAGGCTGTAAAGCCAAGGCAAAGAAAAGTTAGCAGGATACAATAGTTAAGATATTTCATATTATTCATTGTTTTAGGTATTACTGATTTCTATTCTTCTGCAACAGCGGATTATTCTGTAGTTCACCCGTCGGGATACCTTCGTAGTATCGATTTCTATCAAACGTTCGAGGTTCTCCGTAATGTTCGGCTTGCTTGGCATCATAGATGTATTTCCCGTCAGGCTGACCGTCTTCACCAATCGTAGCATCTTTGGTAAACATGAACGAATATAGTCCTCGCATGTTCGTATTATTGATTTGCGTATCAAAGGTAAACCAGCGCATCAAGTCCCAATAAAGTTTGGACTCGTTGGACAGTTCTTTATAGCGCTCCACTCTCAATATCTGCAACGCACGGTTGGGCGCCTCCACCCATGCACCTTGTCCCTTCGGTCCTGGTTTTTCCCAATTGGTATAGGCGGCCTCTTCCGAGAGTTCGTCACTGCTTGTCAATAACTTAGCTCCTGCTCTGTTTCGTATAGCATTGATGCACTCATAAGCGTCTTGCAGCATATCGGTCTCATGGTAGTTAGTCTCGCCGCTTTGTGCCAATTCAATGGCGGCTTCGGCTCTGTTGAGCAGTATCTCCGCATAGCGCATCTCTATCCACGATTGAGTAGATTCCTCCAGTTTGGTGGAGGCTACGGTCATTTGCGGATTCAAGAGTTTGCGCAGCATTAATCCCGTCATTGTATTGCCCGTTCCGTTCCATTTCATTTTGGGACCATCCAAACCAGCGATGAAGATCTTCTGTCCGTTTATCTCGTCATACGTGGCCGACATATGGGGATCATTTCCTTGCGTTATTATGGGGTTTCCGTTGGTCGATCCGTCGCCCGGATTAACAAACATACCCTTCTGAATCACGCGGTTGTCATATTGCTGTCCCCGATAATCAAAGTTAGTGGCACCATCGTCAACACTAAACTTCTTATATTTCGCTGTAGCCGGATCAATATCCTTCTTGAATACACCGGAGCGAAGGTCTACTCTGAATCCTTTGAATTGCATACCGGGAAGTAGCAATTGCGCTTGCAGGCGTGGCTCGGCAGCATCCCACAACTGGTGATTGTTGTCATACACCAAGTAGTTACCATCCGCATCGAAAGCGCTGAAATGTCCCTGTTCATCCAAAGGAAGGCCGTCAAAGAGCTCGACCCAATCCAAGGGCACACCGTAGCGTCCTCCATAGGTGGTTGTCATGCGTATGGGAGAAAAGAGAGCATCTTCCGAATGGCGTCCGTTTACGTAATCGTACTTACGCAACCACATGCTCTCTCCATTATCATCACACTTTTCCCACACTTCGGCAAAGTTCGCCACCTTGTCGCCGTTGGCCTCGTGCAGTGCATAATGCCCTTCCACCATCTTGGCAGCATCGTAAGCCTGCTTGAAGTAATCTACGGCTCTATCTGCAGGAATACCTTGCAACAATACACCGTCTACGCTCCAGTCTTCAAACTTCTCATGTCCATAACGTGCGGTTGTAGCGGCATAGAGGGCGGCACGGCTTTTGAGTCCGGCGGCAATCCACTTATTAGCGCGGGTGACATCACTGGCATTTTCGGACAGTCCCTCAATGGCATCGTCAAGGTCTTTGAGTATAAAATCGAATGTATCGGCGTGACTACTGCGGGCTACATACAATGTGGAGTAGTCGTTGGGATCCAGCGTCTGAGGCTCCGCCATAAGAGGCAATCCGCCATATCGTTTCACCAATTGAAAGTAAACATAGGCCCGGATGAATTTAGCCTCGGCAATCCATGCCTTGGCTTGGTCCCCCAACTTCGGATAGTTGGGCAAATCGCTGATGAGAGTATTAACCTGGCGAATGAGTTTAAAGCCATCTCCCCAATATCCTCCGCGATGATATTGTCCAAAACCTGAGTCTTCGTTGCACATTTCGCCGGTCAACCCCGTACCTAATTGCCAAATGTTAAGGGTTTTAAAATATCCGTCATTGGCAGCATAGTGATAGTCTTCCATGGGCAAATTTCTATATACACCTGCCATGTAGGCTTGTATGCCTCCTTCGGAGTAAATATCCTCGGGTTTTAATATATTGGTGGGGGCGATGTCTAAATCTACGCAGGAAGTTAATCCGCCGATAAAGCACGACGCCGCAATCAGTATTGAATATAGTTTTTTCATATTATTCATATCTTTAAGTAGTTAAAACTTAATAGTACCACCAAAGTTGAACGTGCGGTTCAATGGATACATATAGCCGTACAATTCAGTAGGTCGTTCAGGATCGAGTCCCTCTACTCCCGTAATGGTGAATAAATTATAAGCATTGACAAAAAGTCGAATGTTATTGATTTTCAGCTTATCCGTTACAATGTTTTTGGGAACAGTGAATCCAACCTCCATATTCTTGAGGCGCACATAAGCTCCATTCTGAATATTGAACTTAGAATCAACCTCGGCACGCATCTTTCCATACGGATAACGACCGGATATCCATTGTGTAGTAGGGTTGTACGGGTCTACATCCGGATCTACAGGATGCCAACGATCGAATAGCACGGGGAGAGCGTTTCCATCCCACGCCAACGGTTCATAGAGCTGTTCACCGTAAGATACATACGACATAGCCGATCCTTGAAATTGGACTGAAATATCAAACCACTTATACTGTGCTCCCAAGGTCAGCGCAAAGTTCATTAACGGATAGTTGCGTTTGTTTTGGAAATCATTGTTGTCTCCATCTTTGACGGTAGTAGCAATGGGATGATCATCGTTACTGTCTATCACACCATCGCCGTTCCAATCTTCATAGATGGGGTCACCGGGCAAGGTACCGGAGTTTGAATAGATGGAGTTGGCTATCTCGTCATAGTTCTGATAGGAGCCGGCAGCCTCTTTACCCCACCAGATGTCGTTATAGCGACCTACGACATTGTTACGCCAGTAGTCGTACGAGTTACTGCGCGAGGGTTGCACTTTTTTAGTGAGCATGGAGCGGGTCATGGATACAAAGCCGGTGGCATTGTAGGAGAAATTGCGGTTCACGCTGTTGCGATGTCTCAGTTCCAACTCGAATCCTTTGGTACGGTCGGCATTTAAGTTGGCTTGCGAAAGTCCTGTACCAAATGTTCCGGGTACAACAATAGACGGAGTATCAAGCAGTCCGTCGCGATCGCGCTGAAATACATCAAATGAGAATCCCAACAGACCATTCCACATATCGGCATCAAGACCGATATTTTTCATGGTGGCAGTGAACCAAGTAATGTCCATATTGGGGGCATTACGAAAACCAAGTCCATTCACGAAAGAACTGCCAAACACATATCCGGGAGGGTTGTTGTAATTTCTTCCACCCGATGGATAGTCAAATCCTTCGATGAATTGAAATTTACCGGCACTGTCATCTCCAAGTCTACCCCATGATCCTCTAATCTTCAAATTATCGAGCCATGACAGATTATCCTTGATGAATGCTTCTTCCGAGATGCGATATCCCAACTCTATGCTGGGGAAAAAGCCCCATTGCTTTCCCTTAGGGAACAAAGAGGAACCATCATATCGGAAAGAAAAGTTAGCAAGATACTTCCCGCCATATTCGTATTGCAATCGACCGACGAGCGCCTTATTAGCACGTTCGTTCAATCCGCTTCCTGTACCCACTTGATTTTCGCTATCGCCGGCAAACAAGTAAGGGATGGGAATACTGAAATATCGGCTGGCCTCAAGATTATAGTCTTGGCTATAGCTTTCTTCATACAACAACATGGCGTTAACGTGATGCACATCTATAAACGTACGCTCGAAGTTGAGCGAAGCATTCCACAATCGCGAAAAACCAGTATCATAATGTCTGTTCAACGATGTTGGAGAGCGACGAGTATATACGTCATACGAATCGCTTACCTCATTGTAAGTATATTCGTTGTACTCCTTCTGGAAATTAGAGTTATCGTTGAAGGTTTTATCGTAGCTGAACATGAAGTTGGCCGATAGTCCTTTGACGAACGGAAAGTCGTAGTTGAGCGAGAAGTTTGACTGGAAAATATCTTTCTTATTATCCTTATGTCCGCTCAGTTCAGGATGTATCAACGGCACTACGTTCTCTATATCACCGCTGGTGGGGTGGTTGTAGTAAGGCGCCGTATTGTTGGCAAATATCGGGTCTGTGGGTTTGGAACGCCACAACTTAGAAAAGATCTGCCACGTATCGATGTTTTGCCGGCGTGTGCGGTCTTGTATGTAGTTAAGCCGTACAGAAGCCTTTAGATGGTCGATAACGTTGAAGTTCAAGTTGGTGCGCACGTTGTAACGTTCGTACTTGGAAGAGTTAGTTTGAAAGAAACTCCCTTGGTTATTGTATCCTACATTGACGTAGTAGTCTACCGTCTTGTTTCCACCACGGATAGAAATGTTGTGCTGTTGCTGTGGAGCCGTATTTCGCAAAATGGCGCCATACCAGTCGGTATCGGGCACTTTACCATCCAAGATATCTTGTAGTTGTTGCGCATCATACGTTTTGGTAGGATTCGTGGTGCTACGCATAGTTGTTTCGTTAAATAACAATGCGCGGTCGTAAGCTCCAATCGGATCGAGTATCTCGGCTGGCGTTTGTATTCCGTAGTAACCGGTGTATTCAATCGCCGCTTTTTGAACTTTTCCGGATTTGGTAGTCACCAACACTACACCGTTAGCGGCACGCACACCATAGATGGCCGCTGAAGCATCTTTCAATGTGGAGATGCTTTCGATGTCGTTGGCATCCATACGAGGGAAGTCGTTGCGGGGTACTCCATCCACAATAAAGAGGGGGGATCCTAAGCCGCGAATATCGAACTGATTAGTGAATTCACCCGGTTCGGAAGTTTTCTGAATCACACGCAGACCGGGCAACTTACCTGTCAGCATGTTCTGTGTATTAACGTTTTTGGTAAGCGTCAGTTCCTCGTTACCGATGGCTGCTACCGCTCCCGTCAAGGTAGCTTTCTTCTGTGTACCATAGCCTATCACTACCACTTCATCCAGCTGTTCCGCATCTTCTTTCAAGACAATATGCAACGAAGTTTTTCCATTTAGTTTTATTGTCTGAGTTTTATATCCTATAAAAGATATATCCAATGTAGCATTTGCAGGTACCGATAGAGTAAAGTTCCCATCCAAATTTGTAATGGCTCCCAATGATTTATTACCTACTACGGTTATGTTTACTCCAATAATAGGCTCCCCTGTGTCATCAACCACTTTTCCTTTTACTGTAGTATTTTGTGCAAATACCGGAAAAACAGCAAACAATAGCATTGCCATCATGCAAAGCCATGTACGTTTAAAGTTTAAATTGTTTTTCATTTGTTTCATGATTAATCTGTTTTTTATGATTTGGAAATCCTTAATTCTAATTATAGGTAGGATTACATAAGGTTAACTTGTATTTCTCATAAGCATTAGTGATTAGTAGTGTTTGATTTAAATTTTCAAGGCAAAAATATTTTTTGCTGATTAATTTAAGTTCGATATTCCACTTAATATGAAATAAAAAAGCGCTTAATTTATTCAATTAAGCGCTTCACTTTAAATTATTTACTATTACTCACATAATCTAGAAAGAGGTATCATATAATCTTCTCCCAAAGCCTCTCTATATTCTTTGCAAAACCTATCATACACACTTTTGGCAATACCTTTTTTACCCTCTGCAAAGAGCATAGAACATTTGGCTGCCAATGCTTCTTCGTTTAAAGGATCATGGAGAAATATAATATCTGTAATTCTTAGTACCATTTCATTATTTTTTCTCTTATACTCAATATCTAATAGATCACGAAGTAAATCTATTGAGAGACTCGAATAAGCATCTTTAAATTCATCCAACCATTCGACAATCGTATTGGGTAATAGCGGTCCAAACAGCAAAATTTCTAATATTTGATTCAACAGTGTTTCGTCTTTATCACCATTTTGTTGAAATAAGCCAATGCAATGAAGAGCAGTCCTATAGTCACAAAAAACATCTTCATTCCAACGAATTTTCAGGAATCCTCCATCGGTCATCACTTCTATATCGCCCACTTCCTCTAATAGCACACGTAGTTTACGTAATGTAACGTTTCGATTGTTCCTTGCAGATATCTCATCTTTATCAGCCCAAAGCATGTCAGTCACTTTCTTTGTTGTAATGCCAACCTCATTCTTTTCTGCATAAAGAATCAATAAAACCAATAAGTTTTTCAGACGAGGAGTAAAATTGGATGTAATATCATTTCCGTTCTTGTCTCTTACATTAAATGTTCCAAGTAAAGATATAGAAGAGTGAGTACGGTCAAAAATCTGAGCAGATGCATTAACCGGTTCGCCTTCCTTTTTATCCTCAGACGCCTTTTCAACTACATTTAATTCTTTATTCAAAAGTAGTCTTTTACTTCTATACAATTTATAGCAGAAAAAGCATCCCGCAATAATTAGCAGAGATACCAAAATTCCAGCATACCATACCCAAGCTATAGTAGAAGATTTCGCTGTATTTTGCATAATGTCTGCTTCACTTATCAAAGGAGTATTTATAGAATATATAGAGACATCATGTGTACGATCAGTTAAAATCTTATCCATCACTAAGAATAACTTATTATGAGATGGAGAAGAATATAGACTAAAATCACAATCTTGGTGTATCACATTATTTTGAATTGGCCGTGAAACTTCTGTCCAAATAGAATCATTCATATCAACCCTCAATAATACTCCACCTTTTTTTAAAGAAACCACATAGAAAGAACTATCCGAAGGCTCATAATACATTGTAGAAGTAAAAATCATACTATTCTCCATATTATTCTTCCTCCAAATCACGCGTGATTCTCTCTTATTCAAATCTATTGTACACAGCTCTGAGTAGGAGTTTGAGGTTAACTCCTGCTTTCCATATTTATTTCCTCTACCACCCAATACATAAAGTTCATCACCTACAATAGTAATGGCTGATGAATAGCGGGGATCAAGCAAAGGCTCATAATCAATCTTCTCCATTTCGCCTGTAACCGAGTTCATACGAAACAGATCATTCCTATATCTATAAAAGCCATACCCACCAAAAAAATAGAATGAGGAATCTGCAGGATTAAATGTACGAGCATGGTTATAATAGTTAGGTTCTTCTTTATTGCGCTCCTTCAAGCTCCATTGTTGAGAATCAAAAGAGAAAAAAGAAGCACGCTTTTGAGTTATAGAATAAGACGCTAATCTATTGGATAAGGTATCATAAATTAAATGATCCGTAAATTCCATTGCCGGGTAACCACCTAACACTTTTATCGTTTCCGTTAAGGCCCCATTTTCATCCAAAACTTCTACAATGTCAGGTTTTACTATATAAAACAAAGCCTCACGTGCATTAAATGCAACGTCAAGCCTTCCCGGTAGCTGTTTATTATATATCTTTTTCCAAACGATGTGATTATCTATTAACCAATATGGAGACTTCGCACGAGCCACAGCATCTTGTTTCTCATCAAAACAAGAATCACCGTTATGTTTCCATAAACGCCAATGACGGGTTTCTGTTGCATCTTGAAAAACTCTTACGTCTTTCAGATTTATCGGCGCAACATCAGCAAGATAGTCATTAGCATGTCCAAACAATGCCTTTACAGAATATGTTCCTTGCAGTGGTACCATAATCGTAGTGTCTTTACCATTATAATTCACTTCTATTGCATTGTTTTTCATATTCATTCGCAAAGAAACCGAAACCCATTTTTCTCTTTCAATAGGGCTATCAATGGTGACCATTCCTTCATTAAAGACTAATGCAGGATAATGCATACGTTCTCCTCCTGCAACAAACGAGAATCGAATAGATTGATTGGTATTCGTATATAGATGAAGGATTGAGCCAAAATCCGGTTCAGCCTTACGCACCCACATCTGGAAAGATATAGCTAATTCATTAACTACTTTAAATGGTTTATCTTCATCCAACGAAAGCGAAGTTCTTTCTGTGCTGGGGGCAAGATGAGATTTGAAATAAAGCCCATTATTATAGGTAAGAGCAAATAAGTTCTCCCATAGAAACAGGAAGAATAAAAATAAGATATATCTGTAATTGTTTCTCATATTTTTGATTCAAGACCAGATTATCCTGATATTTTCTGCTAAATTCCAACCCATACAAAATATCCAACAAGTATTTACCCGAAGCAAAAAACATGGACATCCAGAACTCTTCTACTTTTTCAGAACCGGCCGCCACCAGTACTTCATCCGCATATCTGGCAATGATACTATCACCATCGGACACTACTGCAACCACTCTTGTCCCATTTTTTCTCAACAACTTTTCAATCTCCGCCAACCGTTCATTCCGTCCTGTATGACTCAAAATAATTGCCACATGACCATCTGACGGCATATTTGCATGTAATCCCTGAATATTCGTTGCAGAATAAACAGCAGATCTTTTTCCCGCATGAAAAAGCAGGGAACATCCATATTGTGCTAGATTTACATTCATATCATAAGCATAGAAATCCACAGACCGTGCCTCTGCGATCAGTTTTCCAACACGCATAAGCTGGCTATACGAAACTTCCTTTTGTGTCTCCATTACCGCCTGTTTCTGAATTTCTGTGATTTTCCGAACCATAGTCACAACATTTTCCCGCTCGGACATCATAATTTTCTCCTGTTTTTCGTCCAGATATCCATCCCTCAGTTCACTGACAAACTTAATCTTAAATTCCGGAAACCCTTTCACGCCCAGCTTCTGACAAAACCGTGTCACAGAAGCCGCACTGGTAAAGGTCTGATGCCCCAGTTCTCTGGAT
>OHCC01001347.1_pt1 | contig 10718 bp, 10 predicted proteins | sample 1577521 | NCBI WGS metagenome assembly OHCC01 (sample SAMEA3879533, study PRJEB24766) | human gut metagenome | biome: human-associated habitat; feature: feces | place: USA | collected 1985/1987
GAAACTTTCGACCAACATCCTATTGCTCATGATTTGATCAATGGTGTTGACTTCTTGTTGGAAGGTGCCATTGTAGAAGTTGTATCCAACGCTACCGACGAAACAATTCTTTATGCCGATATGCCTATAAAGGTTCAGATGAAGGTTACTTACACTGAACCAGGTATGAAAGGTGATACTGCAACCAATACACTGAAACCCGCTACCGTAGAATCTGGCGCAACCGTACGTGTTCCGTTGTTCATCAGCGAAGGCGAAACAATCGAAATCGATACTCGCGACGGTTCTTACGTAAGCCGTGTAAAAGCATAAACATCGGTTTAACGAGCTAACAAGCCGCTTGTATGAAGGTTCTTACTTCAGGCAAGCGGCTTATCTTTTATATACGGGAAGAGAAAACATGGTACATATCCGCTCAGCGATAAACTGAACAGCACAAATACATTTGCAGAAATTGGAATGCAATAATACTTTATTAAAAGATAAAGAGTACTTTTGTATTGACAGACTCAAAACAGATATTGAGCAATCATCAAGTAACTGAAATAATTATGCGATACTCGGTCATCATCCCCGTATATAATCGTCCCGATGAAGTGGACGAATTGCTGCAAAGCCTGACGCAACAAACCTTTACCGATTTTGAAGTAATTGTTGTGGAAGATGGTTCTTCCATTCCTTGCAAAGATGTAGTAGAAAACTATCAGAATATATTGGACGTCCACTACTTTAATAAACCGAACTCCGGTCCCGGACAAACCCGCAATTACGGTGCGGAACGTAGTAAGGGAGAATATCTGATTATATTGGACTCGGACTGCATCCTGCCCGAAGGCTACTTCGCCGCTGTGGAACAAGAATTGCAAAGCGCTCCATCCGATGCATTCGGAGGTCCCGACCGAGCACACAAATCATTCACCGACATACAGAAAGCCATCAACTACTCCATGACTTCTTTCTTCACCACCGGAGGTATCCGTGGCGGTAAAAAGAAGATGGACAAATTCTACCCCCGTAGTTTCAATATGGGAGTACGAAGAGAAGTATATCAGACTTTGGGAGGTTTCTCCAAAATGCGGTTTGGTGAAGATATCGACTTCAGCATCCGGATCTTCAAAGAAGGATATAAGTGCCGTTTATTTCCGGGCGCATGGGTTTATCACAAACGACGGACAGACCTCAAGAAGTTTTTCAAGCAAGTACACAATTCGGGCATAGCACGCATCAATCTTTACAAGAAATATCCGGAGTCACTAAAGATCGTACATCTATTACCTGCAGCATTTACATTGGGAGTAGGCATACTTTTATTGTGCGCCCCATTCTGCCTGTACAGTTTAACCCCTATCGCCCTGTATGCCCTACTCGTTTTTATAGACTCTTCCATCCAAAACAAGAGCTTATGTATCGGGGTATACTCCATTGCCGCCTCATTCATACAACTCATCGGTTATGGAACCGGCTTCTGGCGTGCCTGGTGGAATCGTTGCATACTCGATAAGGATGAATTCGAAGCCTTCAAAAAGAACTTTTATAAGTAGTTATTGTGAACAAATTAAATATCAACCAGTGGGCTGAAGAAGATCGTCCACGGGAGAAAATGATGCAGAAAGGCGCAGAAGCTTTGAGTGACGCCGAACTGCTTGCTATTCTCATCGGTTCGGGCAACACTGAGGAAAGTGCAGTTTCACTGATGCAACGCATACTGGCTAGTAGCGGCAATGACCTGAATCAACTGGGAAAATGGGAGATCCGTGACTTCTCCCGCTTCAAAGGTTTCGGTCCTGCCAAGAGTCTCACCATCATGGCAGCGCTCGAACTGGGCAAACGCCGAAACTTGCAAGAACGTCCGGAACGTGCTACCATCCGTTGTTCAAAAGATATCTACGACCTGTTTCACCCGCTGCTTTGCGACCTTTCACAGGAAGAATTCTGGGTATTACTAATGAACCAGGCAGCCCGTGTCATCAACAAAGTACGCATCAGCCGCGGAGGAATAGACCAAACCACCGCCGACGTACGTAGCATCTTACGGGAGGCTTTACTGCAAAGAGCCACTCAGATTGCTCTGATCCATAATCATCCTTCGGGTAATCCACACCCTAGCACCGATGATCTGCGCTTGACACAGCTTGTACAGAAAGGAGCGCAAACCATGAACATCCGATTAACCGACCACGTTATTATAACAGATGGTAAATATTACAGTTTCATTGACGAGGGATGTATATAATTTTGCCGTTTCAATTAAAATATTTAGTTTTGCCTAAAATAACCCTACTAGTATGACCAAATTTGAGATAGAAGAAAAAGTCGTTGCAATGCTCAAGACCGTATATGACCCGGAGATACCGGTTGACATTTATGATTTGGGCTTGATCTACAAAATAGATGTTTCCGATAGTAATGACGTTACTATCGACATGACCCTGACTGCTCCCAATTGTCCGGCAGCAGACTTTATCATGGAAGATGTCCGCCAAAAGATTGAATCGATAGAAGGAGTGCCCTCCGCTACCATTAATTTAGTCTTTGAGCCCGAATGGGACAAAGACATGATGAGTGAAGAAGCAAAACTGGAATTAGGATTCTTATAATCACTAACATTGGTTTTATGAAGAACATTTACTTCCTTTCAGATGCACACTTGGGCTCACGAGCCATTGAGCATGGACGAACTCAGGAACGAAGATTAGTCAATTTCCTAGATAGTATCAAAGACAAAGCAGCCGCCGTCTATTTGCTAGGTGACATGTTTGACTTCTGGTATGAGTTTCGTACAGTAGTACCCAAAGGCTACACCCGATTCCTGGGGAAACTCTCCGAACTGACGGATTTGGGAGTGGAAGTACATTTCTTCACAGGTAACCACGACATCTGGTGTGGCGATTACCTGACAACCGAATGTGGCGTCATCATCCATCGTGAACCTCTGACTACCGAAATCTATGGAAAAGAATTCTATCTTGCCCACGGCGACGGACTGGGAGATCCTGACAAAAAGTTCAAACTCCTACGCTCCATGTTTCATAGTCCTACACTGCAAGTGCTCTTTTCCGCCCTTCATCCCCGCTGGAGTATGGAACTGGGATTAACATGGGCAAAGCACAGCCGCATGAAACGAATTGATGGTAAAGAACCCGACTACATGGGCGAGAACAATGAACACCTTGTTCTCTACACCAAAGATTATCTGAAAAGCCATCCCAATATTAACTTTTTCATTTATGGTCACCGGCATATCGAACTCGATTTGATGCTTACTTCTACCGCACGCGTGCTTATTCTGGGAGATTGGATCAACTTCTTCTCTTATGCCGTATTCGACGGAGAGAATTTATTTCTGGAAGAATTTATAGAAGGGGAAACAAAACTCTAATCCAATATAAAACACTAAATGAATCTTCTAAAACCAAAAAACATGCTTGCCGGACTTCTTCTTACCGTTGGAGTATTATCGGCTTGGGGACAATCGGCACCCACTCTTGCCATCCGTATTGATGATTTGGGAGCCTTCCATTCTGTAAATGAAGCTTGTATCAAAACCTATCGTTCGGGCATTGCCCGAAGCGTGGAAGTCATGCCTGTAGCAGCCTGGTATCCCGAAGGTGTAAAACTATTGAAAGCGAATCCCGGATTGGACGTCGGTCTGCACCTAGTCCTTACCAGTGAATGGGAAAACGTAAAATGGCGCCCACTGACCCAATGCCCCAGCCTGACAGACGAAAACGGTTATTTTTATCCAATGATATTTCCTAATCCAGCCTATCCGGGACAATCCATTCTGGAACATAACTGGGATATAAAAGAAATAGAACAGGAATTCAGGGCACAAATAGAATTGGCATTGAAGAACATTCCACAACTTAGCCATCTCTCCGGACACATGCTTTCGACCGGTTTCAATAAAGAAGTCAATGAGCTGGTGCTTCGCCTTGCCAAAGAATATAATCTACCCTCCATCGACCGTATGGAATCCACCAAAGACTATCAGTTCAATTATATTGGTTACGACGGTCCCAAGAGGACTCCTGAAGAGAAAGAAGCAAGTTTTATCAAGTCTTTGAATAAGCTGGAACCAGGCAAACGTTATCTCTTTCTAGACCATCCGGCTTTTGACACTGATGAAATGAAGAATGTTTTCCACATCGGTTACGAAGACGTAGCTTTCGACCGCCAAGGAGTGACGGATCTGCTGACAAGCCCCCGTGTAATGAAGGTGATTGAAGAAAAAGGAATCAAGCTGGTTTCTATCAAAGAATTGGTAGGTAAATAATCGTCAATGTATACCTGACAAGCGTTTATTCTTATTAAATGCTTTTGAAAAAGAGCAGATAATAAGAACATTTTCCTCCGTAATTTTGTAGTAGTATCATAAACCATTAAAACGAAGAAGTTATGGATGATATGATTTACAGACATAATGCTATTGCTGAGGAAAATATAGATCCTAAAGGACGCCCGGCAAAAGACGAATTTGAGGAGTGGAGCGAGGACGTTTCCGAGCGTACCGACTTGGGGTATAAAGATAAAAACAAACCGATGTCCGATGAAGAACGAAAGAAACGCATCAAGGAAATGGATGAGATAATCAAAAAGGATTTGGAATAAAGAATAACATACTTGCGAAACCTGAAAAAGAAACGGAGCATAACTAAGGCAACTCAGCTATGCTCCGTACTTTTTTTAGTAAATTCTTACTAATTATTTATATCCTGCCGCTTTGGCTATACGCTTAGGAATCTCAGTATTATCCATCTTGCCCATGAACAGTTTTGAGCCGGCTCCAACAGCAAATACCGGAACATAACCAGCAGTATGGTTTCCACTTGTCCAGCCTACCATTGCAATCTGGCTCATCACCTTTCTAGCCGTAGCAGCCATCGGTTCTGTTTTGGCATAAAGACTTTCTTCGAAAACGGTATGATTCTTTACGAAAGACTCTTCATATTCGTCACGCAACATTTTCTCTTGCTCCCAGCTCAATGGCAGTACACTCCAGAATCCCATCTTATCAGCAAGCAAAGCTTTCATCTCTTCCCATGTAACTTTATTATTTTTCGCTTTACGCATATCAGTTATCGCTTTAGAAAGAAGATCTTGTGACTGCTTTTGATTTGTCAACGATTTCAAGAACAACTCATACTTGGCTGTACCAAGCCCTAAACCACCAGTTTCATGGTCGGCAGTTACAACGATCAATGTTTCATTGGGGTGTTTCTTATAGAATTCATAAGCAACTTTAACAGCATTATCCATATCTACTACTTCTTCGAAGGCAGTAGCAGGATCGTTACCATGACAAGCCCAGTCAATCTTTCCTCCTTCTACCATCAGGAAAAAGCCTTTATTCTTGCCTTTAGTAAGGAAAGAGATGGCGCTTTCTGTAATTTCGGCCAAGGTCAAGTCACCTTCCTGGCGATCAATGGCATAAGGCAAACAAGAAGGTTCGGCTCCCTCTTTCTGAATCAACACCATCTTATTGGCATTTCCAGCTTTCGATTTATATTCGTCAAGTCCTCTGGCAATAGTGTAACCTGCTTCTTCAAAAATAGGGAAGATGCTGGGTGCTTCTTTTTTATCTGCGGTCGTAGTAGGTTTCAGAAAACCACCACCAGCATAGAAATCGAAATCAGCCTTTGGCAAATCAAGCGCTATTTCATAATACATGTTACGGCTAGGCTGATGTGCGAAGAAAGCAGCCGGAGTAGCATGATCCACACTTACACTGGTGGTTACACCCACTTTCTTTCCAGCCTTCTTTGCTTTTTCGGCAACGGTTTGAAGAACGTTTTTGTTATCGTCCATGCCGATAGCACCGTTATAAGTCTTAGTACCGGTAGCCAGCGCAGTTCCCGCAGCCGATGAATCAGTAACAGAATTGGTCGCAGAGAAAGTAGTTGCCATACTGGCAACAGGAAATGTAGTGAACAACAATGGCTTTACACCGATTCTTCCTTCCTGTTCGGCAAGATACATCTCAGTACCATTCACTTGATTAACTCCCATTCCATCACCGATGAAATAAAATACATACTTTGCCTGCTGTGCATTCACTGCACCTGTCAACAGCACAAAGAGTAATACATACATGAATCGTTTCATAAGCTTATCTATTTCTTAAAAAGTTATTAGTGTTTTAAAGAGTAACAAAGATAGCGATTTTTAGTCACTATAGGATGAAGATTCTATTAAAAAGAGAAGCCGGAGTACAGTTTTACTGCCTCCGGCCCCTTCACAATAACCAGCTAAAGATTCTATATCAGATTATTAATTCTCTAAAATAGCAATGGTGTCCGAAGCAATCATCAATTCTTCGTCAGTAGGAATTACTACCACTTTCACCTTGGATTCAGGAGTAGAAACAATAATTTCCTTACCTTTTACTTTATTCTTCTCAAAATCCATATTCACACCAAGGAATTCAAGACCATCGCAAACAGCGGAACGGCAAGTATATTGATTCTCACCTACACCACCTGTAAATACAATTACATCTACACCACCCATAGCGGCAGCATAAGCACCAATATATTTCTTAATGCGATAATTGTACATCTTGTCAACCATAATGGCTTCCTTTTCTCCGGCAGCAACGGCAGCTTCCAAGTCGCGCATGTCACTGGCACCATTTCTCAAACCTGCAACACCCGATTTCTTGTTCAGCAAATCAGATACACCGGCTGTGTCAAGACCTTCTTTATCCATGATAAAGGTTACTGCACCTGCATCAATGTCACCACAACGAGTACCCATCATCAAGCCTTCAAGCGGAGTGAGTCCCATAGATGTATCCACACATTTGCCATCTTTTACAGCAGCAATAGACGCACCGTTACCAATATGGCAAGTAATTATTTTCAAACCTTCCGGTTTAACTCCCAAGAACTCACATACCCGTTGTGAAACATAACGGTGAGAAGTTCCGTGGAAACCATAACGGCGGATACCATATTTCTTATACAATTCTAAAGGTATTGCATACAGATAAGCATGTTCGGGCATTGTTTGATGGAAAGCTGTATCGAACACACCTACCTGCGGTACATTAGGCAATGTAGCGGAAATTGCATTCACACCTTTCAGATTGGCAGGATTATGCAGCGGCGCAAGATCATTACAAGCCACAAAAGCATCCAATACTTCTTGTGTCAACAGCACTGATTTGCTGAACTTTTCTCCACCATGTACCATACGGTGACCTACCGCATTGATCTCATCCAATGATTTGATAGCGCCGTATTCCGGACTTACCAATGTATCTAAAATGAATTCTACTCCTACTGTGTGTTCCGGTATGTCTTTTTCCAGAACTACCTTTTCTCCATTAGGCATAGTGAATTTCAGGAATGAACCTTCCAGACCTATTTTTTCAATGCCCCCTTGAGCGATAACCTCTTTTTGATCCATGTCAAACAATTTATATTTGATGGATGAGCTACCGCAATTCAATACTAATACTTTCATATGATTTCAGATTTATAAGTTATTTACTCTTTTTTGCTGCAATAGCCTGATTAGCTGTAATTGCAATCATACGATATATATCTTCGATAGAACAACCGCGTGAAAGGTCGTTTACCGGACGGGCAATACCTTGCAATATCGGACCTACAGCATCAGCATGTCCCAAACGTTGTACTAACTTATAAGAAATATTACCAACTTCGAGACTTGGAACAATAAGTACATTAGCCGCGCCTGCAATAGCCGAGCTGGGGGCTTTGCTAGAACCTACTTCAGGTACCAAAGCCGCATCAGCCTGCAGTTCTCCATCAATAGCAATATCAGGAGCCATTTCTTTAGCAATCTTCAAGGCCTCTACCACTTTGTCTACCACTTCATGTTTCGCAGAACCTTTTGTTGAGAAACTCAACATAGCCACTTTGGGATCAATGCCTACCACAGCTTGAGCCGTACGTGCCGTACAAACTGCGATTTGAGCAAGTTGAGAAGCATCGGGAACCGGAGTTACCGCAACGTCACCCATTACTAAAATACCATTCTTACCATATTCGGGAGCATGAGTCAACAATAACATTGCTCCGGAAACACAGGTTATACCCGGTACAGTCTTTATTATTTGCAGAGCCGGACGAAGTACATCACCGGTAGTATTGCGGGCACCTGCCAACTGACCGTCAGCATCACCATTCTTAATAATCAAACAACCTAAATAAAGCGGATCGAGCACCAACTTACGTGCTTCCTCAATAGTCATACCTTTTTTCTTACGCAGTTCACACAACAATTGTGCGTATTCTTCTTGCTTCGGATGGTTATTCGGATCAATAATCGTAGCTTTCTCAATATTACCTAGTCCCCACTCTTTTGCACAAGCATGGATTTCTTCAGGTTTACCCAAAAGTATAAGGTCAGCAACTCCGTCAGTCAAGATTTGATTGGCAGCTTTCAAAGTACGCTCTTCCGTTCCTTCGGGAAGAACAATGCGTTGGCGATCTGCTTTCGCACGATCAAGAATTTCATTAATTAATCTCTGCATGATATTTTAATTGTGTATAAATCGGTAGTACGTGTTATTCACGCCGCAAAAGTACACAATTTTGCAATATCAACATTGCAATTCGGGGTGTTTTTATTTCCCGAACTGCAATTATTATAAAATTTAACACTAGCGTATGATTTCAGGAGCTACATCCTTGTATTGATCCATACAAACTCCAATAGGCGCTCCGATATAGGTAGGGTCACAAATCAGATATTTGCTGCCATCATCCAACACGACATTATCGCCCGGAATGGTTTCTGTGAAACGAACAGCAGAAGCTATATGATTAGGATAATCCAACAATATGGCATCCAGTCCCAACAAATCTTTCACTAAAGTAGAATATAGCATCGCCCAGTCTTCGCAGTCGCAATACGGATAATAGAAAGTTTCATCAGGAAAATTCGGTTTTTCATAACCAAACTGCTCTCCATCTGTCATGTATTGAAAGGAGGTCTGAACAAAGTTTAATAACAGGTTAGCCGCATCCTTTTGTGATTTTCCTGCAATGGCAGCTTTCAACTGTGGATATAGGGCAGTACGTAACTCCTCGCTCATTGGAGTTTTGTAATGTACTACCACATCACATTTGGGATAATCATAATAGAAATCCATCAAATTTTTATTGACTACCGTCTGCACCTTCAGAGTACTTCCTTCGGGAGTGAGAGTCCGATCTTGTTCTTGCATGGCAAATGCCGGTAAACCTTCAATATTGAGACTTACCAGATTTTTAGCATTCGCAAAATCCTGACGATAGGTATAAATCCCCATCGAACTTCCGGGAGTAGGTTCAAAGACATAGTATTTGTTACCACTCATGGTGAGATAAGGAGTACCATAAACAGTGCCAGCAGTAGCAATCATCAATTTAAGTTCATCATCAATCTTGCATAAACGTACTTTGTATCCCGATTTATTGAGCAAGAACATTTGTAAGAATACTATTTCATTCTTCTTATTTTCACCGTACAACTGTTTTCCTATTTGTTTTGTGAATAACAGATAGGCCCAATCGCTCAGATTTTTCTCTTGTTTAAGGGTCATACAGTCTTTTACTAACTGCTCATGATCCATTTTACATAAGCCTTTCCAAGCATCTGCTACTTTTCCTTCACTATTACCGGACAAAGACAAACCATCAATAACGTCGGTAGCTACTTCAAAGGAAGTTCCATAAAATTCAATCGGAGTGCGCCGTACCGTCGATCCCGGTTTTACTACCGGGACTTCTACCAATATAGGCGTATAAGGTTTTCCAGGCACATACACTCCTGGAGCAGGCTTATCTACTATAGCCGGAAGATCCGGACGTTTCACATCTACCGGAACTTTCTCACCCACGCCGGGAGCAGCCACATCAGGTACTTTTAATGCACCCGGTTTAATTGCTACAGGAGGTAACACCGGTTTTGTCTTATCAAAGACAACCGGTTTAGGAGGTTCCGGACGCACAGGAGCAGGTACAGGAGCAAATGCATCATATTTTTCCCAGGTTTCACGCAAGAAAGTCTCAAACTCCGCATCCGCCTTATTCTTGAATTCCTCGAATTCCGCCTGCTGCTGCTTTTCAAAATCCTCAAACTCTTTCTCTATATTTTGTGCATTGGCAGAAATCGCCAGTAAAAGACAAGCGACACATGCTGTTGAAAAAACCTTCATCTTTTTCATCTGTAATTAGATTTAGAGAAGTTAATAAAAACGTTCTATTTAATTAGAATCATGTCGTAAAAGGCACAACGTTTATCATTGGGAATAGAATATACCCATTTCAGTACATTTTGGTAGCTTACTTCATCCGTATAAGGAATATTTTCCTTGGTGGCTACCATCATCATATTGATTTTCTCGCTTTCCTTTCCTTGCTTTTCCATGCGATAATCCACCGCATTGCTGAAAGGGATTTTATACTCATGCTCGGTCTTCAACAAAGTGTTTCCTTCATATTCATTAGGATAGAGCAAAGCACCTCCATTGCTATCAAACCAAAAGAATTTCAGATAAGAATCTGTGCCATGTACTTTCAAGGTGCAAGTAAAGACATCTCCTTCTTTATATAAGGTAGAGATACCTTTCACTTCAATGGCATACGATTTGTCTACCTTTTCTTCTTTCTGCACAGTGGCATCAATAGTCACTACCTTATAAAGGCTGCGGTTATTTGTGTCCCAAACCTCCTCTACAGTTTCCTTAGTGACATTAACCATTC
>OHCC01001348.1_pt1 | contig 10715 bp, 7 predicted proteins | sample 1577521 | NCBI WGS metagenome assembly OHCC01 (sample SAMEA3879533, study PRJEB24766) | human gut metagenome | biome: human-associated habitat; feature: feces | place: USA | collected 1985/1987
TTCTTTTAGTAAATTTATGTATTCTATTTTTGTTATTGAATGCTCTATGGCAATATAAATAATTAAAAGTATATGAAAAAAAAAGGAAAAGTGCAAATAGCCCTACTGTTATGTGGATTACTTTTATCGTGCTCTCACGAACATAAAAATTATGTTGATGCTTCAATTGTTGAATATAGCGATTTTGAGGATGTCGAAGATTTGAAAGCAGAGATAATAGATTTGGATAGCTTTATTTTGGCTCCTATTCAATTGCAAATTTATGATACAATATTAGCTGTAATGAATAGTAGAGCTGACAAACTTGTTCATCTTTTTAATTTGAAATCTAAAAAGAAAGTAGCAGAACATATATCAGTAGGACAAGGTCCTGATGAAATGCTTGTGCCACGCTTTGTGGAGAATGATGGTCGTAGTGTACAGGTTTCAGATTTAATGACTTCTATAGTGTCTAAATATGATTCTAATGATTTTATGAGTCAAGAGGAACCTGCCAGTATTGAAAAAATCTCATTGGAAAAACGACCTTTTGGGGAGGTACGTCTATTGAATAAGAACTTTGTGGGACCTGCCCGCAAGGTGTCTTGCTTACTTTATAGGTTTAATGAACGCGGAGAAGTTGTTGATTCTATAGGAAGTTATCCGAAAACTAGTTGGGAAAATACTGATACAGAGAAGATTGACATGTATGCATTCTCTTTCGCGACAAATCTGCAAGATAAAGTCGCAATTTGTTATAATTGGACGGATTTAATTGATATTTATGACGATAAAGGCAAATTGTGTAACCGAATCCATGGTCCCAAATGCTTTGTTTCTCAATTCAAGGAGTTTAATGATGGAAAAGTTATTTCGACTTCGGCTGTAAAAGATCAAACGAGAGATGCTTATTTTTGCCCAGTAAATGTAGGAGATGAATTTTGGGTCCTTTTTAGTGGAAAGTCAGAATCTGAAGAGGGTTATAGTATCTTGGCGAATCAGATAATGGTTTATGGCTGGGACGGAAGTCCTCGAAGAATATTGAATCTGAATAAAGGGATATTCGCTTTCACTGTAGATAAAAAGAATAAGAAAGTTTATGGAATTAGTGATGATCCCGACTTTCATATTTTATCGTTTTCTTATTGAGATCATGATGAGGTACTTTATAGTCATATTGACTATTCTTGCACTATGCTCTTGTGATAATATCAAACATCGAAAAGAGCAAGCATTATCAGTAATGGAACAATGGATTGGCAAAGAGATAGTATATCCGGATAACTTGAATTTTACGATATTAGGGGTTGATACTTTGTATAATGAGATACAAAGCCAATATCTTTTTAAAGTAGTTAGTTATGTTGATTCGACAGGTTGCACTAGTTGTAAGTTGCAATTGCCTAGGTGGAAAGCTTTTATTGCTGAGATGGACTCAGCTTCAAGAGGGAGGAGTGTTGTGTCTTTTATACTTCACTCGAATAATGTGTCGGATATTATTTATACATTGAAATATAACAACTATAAATATCCGGTGTGTATTGATGAAAAAAATTCTTTTTATAATGTTAACAATTTGCCTTTAAATGAAGCATTTCAAACGTTTTTGCTCGATGAAAACAATAGAGTTATAGCTATTGGCAATCCTATACATAATCCGAAGATTAAAGATTTGTTTTTGAAGATTATTGGAGAGGAGAAAGTGGAACAGAAGGATAAAAGCAAGGTCGTAACAACTAAGGTGGATATAGACAAAACTTCTGTGTCACTAGGAAACTTTGACTGGCAGAAGGAGCAAAAAGCAACTTTCGTTTTGAAAAATGCAGGAAATAAACCGTTAGTTATTGAAGACGTGAATACTTCTTGCGGCTGCACTTCTGTGGATTATTCCAAAGAGCCCGTACGGCCTAATGAAGAAATTCGATTGGAGGTAATTTATAAGGCAGATCATCCGGAACATTTTAATAAAACGATAACTGTGTATTGCAATTCAGAATCATCTCCAATAGAGCTTACAATTTCTGGTAACGCACAATAAATGCTTGCTAAATGTCTCTATTTATGGGTATAGTGTGGATATATAGAATATCTGATAAATTATGAGAAAATGTGGACTCTTATTTGCATTGTTGCTTCTTTACTCATGTGTAAACAATCATCGCTTGAACAAAGTCCTCGATTTGGCTGGAAATAATCGGAGCGAGTTGGAAAAAGTACTTATCCATTATAAAGATAGTGGTGAGAAATATGATGCTGCTTGCTTTTTAATTGAAAATATGTCTAAATGTTATAGCTACAAAGGCTGGCTATTAGATACATTAAGATATTGGAAATCTACTACAGATTCATTTGGAAATATTGATAATAAGCAAGTCGTAAAATGGGAGAAATATCCTGCCTCCATGATGGATAAGGAATATGACATTCATGTTATAACGGCTGATTATTTAATTCGAAATATAGATCAGGCTTTTGAGGTATGGAAAAAAAGACCTTGGAATAAGAATCTTTCTTTTGATGAATTTTGTGAACTGATCCTGCCTTATCGCATCGGTGATGAAACATTGGAAGACTGGCGTAGTGCTTATAGTAAGGAGTTTGCATTTTTATTAGATTCTGTTTATACGGGAACGGATATGATGGAGGCTGTAAATGTGGTTATAGAACATCTGAAAAAAACGGGATTCCGGTTTAATATTGATTTTGATTCTCCACATATGGGAGCTTTTTTCTTATTGGAGCATCGTGTCGGAAAATGTGTTGATATATGCGACCTCATAATATATGTATTACGCTCTTTAGGGATTCCTGCTACAATAGACATGTATATTTATGAATCAGAATCTAGAATGGGACATACATGGGATGTGGTGAGAGATACCGCCGGTAATTATGTTAATATCAATTTCTTCAATATAACCCATTCTAAACGGGAATTGGATGGTAGGAGAAAGGGAAAGGTACATCGTTATTGTTACGGTCTGCAAAAAGAAAAATTGGAATTCGTGAATTTGAAAAATGATATACCTCCTTTGTTCAGGCATTGCTTCGTAAAAGATGTTTCTGAAGATTATTTTAAAGATAGTTTGGTATTAGATTTGGGTGATGTGAGTGCTGACTATGTGTATTTGGGACTCTTTAAGCCGCAAAGTGAGGGGGAGGGTATAGACATGGCTAAGTTGATAGGTGGGAAAGCTACGTTTAAAAATGTTGAGTCAAAAATGATATATATACCTCTTATTTATAAGAACTCGAACTATGAATCCATTGACTATCCTTTTTTCTTTGATGGTGAAAAGGCGCAGCCCATTATTCCTGATTTATCAGAAAGAGAAACTGTTGTTTTACAGAGAAAAGCAGCCTTCTTTTATTGGATTAAAGATTGCTTTCGTAGTGTGGTAGGTGGAAAATTTGAGATATCGGATAGGAAAGAATTCTCCGGAATCAAGCCCTTTTATTGCATAAACGATACCCCGCACACTAACCGTATATTTGTACGTTTACCGGAGTTGGTGAAAGGCAGGTATGTCAGATTCTCTACAGCAAAAGACAAACGCGTTGAATTAGCTGAATTGTCTTTTAGTCATGATGGAGTAAGTGTAATTCCTTTGAAAATAGAAGGGGATGCTCCGGAAAATAAACATCTTAAAATAGATAATGTGATTGACGGTGATGTACTTTCCTACTATAGACCCCAAAAGGACGGTGCTTCTATGATAGTGGATTTTGGTAGGGAGATATGTTTTAATGAATTGATGTATATGCCCAGAAATGATGATAACTTTATTCGTATAGGTGATGTTTATGAGTTATTTTATCATGGAGGGAAAGAGGGTTGGATTTCGTTGGGGCGAAAAAAGGCTGTTGATACTTTCTTGATATATGACAACATGCCCAAAGGAGCGCTTTTTTATCTGCATGATATAACACGAGGCAAAGAAGAACAAGTATTTCGGATAGAGAATGGAAAACAGGTTTTTATATCAAATTTCGGGAAATGAAGTATCAAAGTCGTTTATCTATACGGAAGTTGCTTGCTTGGGGACTTAATTTAGTTTGCGGATTATGTGGCATTCTCCTTTTGTTGATTTTGTTGCAATTATTTTGTGTTACTTCATTCAAGATCCCTTCTGATTCAATGGAACCTGCCCTGTTGACTGGAGATTATATTTTGGTGGATAAATGCTCAAAAGGAGCGAGACTATTTGATGTATTTGCCGCATTAAAGAAGAAGGAAGTAAAAATACACCGTATGCCGGGGTGGAGGGATTTCAAGAGAAATGATGTGTTGGTATTTAACTTTCCTTATCCGGGGCGATGGGACAGCATAGCTTTTGATGTAATGTCATATTATGTTAAGCGCTGTATTGCCATTCCGGGAGACACTTTGGAAATAAAAAAATGTCATTATAGGGTTAAAGGGTATGACGGGTATTTAGGGAATGTCACAGCGCAAAATAATTTGCAAAAGTTACTTGATTCCGTGGAAGTTGAAAAATGGGGTGTAATCGTGGAAAGCTATCCTTTTAATAAAGATTTGGGTTGGAGTGTGTCTGATTTTGGACCATTGTACATACCGGCTAAAGGTAGTGTGATAGACATGAACCCATTGAACTGTATTCTCTACAAAAACTTGATAGAATGGGAACAGAAAAAGAATCTAACATTGAAAGGAGATAATATAGCATTAGGGGATAGTGTTATACAGAGATACAGTTTTCATGAGAATTATTATTTCGTATCTGGTGATAAGACTATAAATTCAAAAGATTCCCGCTACTGGGGATTATTGCCCGAATCTTTTATTGTAGGCAGGGCTTTGCGTATATGGAAATCGGTAGATAACTATTCGGAAGATATAAGATGGAGGCGAGTATGGAAGAAAATAGAATGAGGAGAATGAAAACTCTTGCTATATGGGGACTACTTTGGATAGCTGTTATGAGTTCATTGTCATTGGTTTGCTTTGTCTCTTCAAACTTTCTTACTGGTGAAACTATCGGTCAGTGGGTTTGGTTTGATAAGGCGTCTTTCTTGTCGGTAGGGTGTATTTTGCTAGCGTTTTTCTTAATGTCTCAAAAGTGTTCGTTTATGTTTGTTTCGATCATTTCTTGGGCATTGGTTGTATTAGGAGGTATTGAAGCCATTTGGGGCATACGTCAGCTCTATGGCTTTACTGCTTCAGGGCATTCGATGTATGCTTTAACAGGCTCTTTTTTCAATCCGGGTCCTTATTCCGGATATTTAGCAATGATACTACCGATCTGCCTACATCAATGGTTTACTAGCTATAAACAGAAAGAGGTGTTCGGGCAAGATCTACATGAATATTCACTGGAAAAGATCGTATGGTGGGGAAAGCGTATCGTTTCTGGTGGAACAATGTTACTTATTCTATGCGTGCTTCCTGCCGGCATGAGTCGCTCAGCATGGTTGGCAGCGGGAATATCTTGTTTATGGGTGTATGGCTGTTACGCAGATTGGGGAGACTATATTCGTGAAAAATGGTGGTTGCATAAACGTCGGATAATAGCGATAATGACCGGTGGTTTATGTGTCTTATTGTTGGCTGGTTGTCTGTTATTTATATTAAAGCCGGATTCTGCCAGAGGAAGGTTGTTTATGTGGAAGATTACTTGCAATGCCATTGCAGAGAAACCCTGGCTGGGACATGGCATGGGTAATTTTGCTTCGGCTTATGGAGATGCACAGGAGGCTTATTTTGCTGCAGGTGATTACGAGCCTTGGGAAGAGCGTGTAGCAGGAAGTCCCGAATATGCTTTTAATGAGTATTTGCAGATAGCGGTTGAGCTTGGAATTCTTTTAACATTATGCTTACTGGTTATTGTCCTGGCATGTTTATATGTAGGAATCCGGAAAAGACGTTATGGAATTTGTGGTGCTATTCTGGCTTTAATGATTTTTGCCTTTTCGTCCTATCCTCTGCAACTTCCTGTGTTTATCGTTACATTTGGAGGATTGCTATTCGCTTGTATCTTGGGAAATAGTCGTTGGGAATGGCTAGGCTTAGCAATATTGGTAGGAACAATTGGCGGTTTTCGTTTGAAGGATGATTTGAGAACTGAACAAGCCTGTCGTGAATGGATGAATGCAAAAGTACTTTATAATGTAGGAGTATACAAATCTGCGGAAGAAGATTACGAACGTCTTTATCCATTATTAAAAGACCGTGCCGCTTTCTTATTTGAATATGGTCATGGCTTGCATAAACAGCAGAAAATTGAAGCTTCCAATCGTATTCTGAAAGAAGCTTTGAAACGAAGTTCTGACCCTATGATCTTGAATATTTTAGGTAAGAATAGCCAGCAGTCTGGTGATTATCTGGCAGCGGAAGATTGGTTTATCCGTTCCACTCATCGTTTACCTGGGAGAATTTATCCCTATTATTTGTTAGCAAAGCTTTATGCAGAGCCGGGTTTCAGTCAGCCGGACAAGTTTAAGGAGATGAAACTTATTGTTCTGACTAAAGAGCCAAAAGTGAATTCTACTGCGATACGCCAGATGAGAGAAGAGGTAAAGAGTTTATATGATAGTAAAGAGTCGTGTGAATAAATTGGCTAGTGGGAAATAAGTAGGTTAAAATGGAGAGATAAAGATGAAACATTGCTATACTTTGATCATTTGTTTGTGGACAATAGTGTCATGTACACATGAACCTAATCGGCTTGAAATGGCTTTGCTGTTTGCTGGTGAGAACAGGGTGCAATTACAGAAGGTGCTTGATAGTTATAAGGAAGATAGTGAGAAGTACAAGGCAGCTTGTTTCTTGATAGAAAATATGCCCTTTTATGGTTCTTATGAGGGAAAAGCTTTAGAGAAGTATTGGAAATATTTTACAGAACTTGCTGTGCAGAAACGTTCTGCTAGGGAAATAGTAGATTCTTTGAAGCTGGCAGATGGTGGATTTTCAAAACTAGAATTATCGTTTAAACCGGATATAGAGATAGTGGATTCTGCTTTTTTAGCCAATCATATAGAATGGGCATTTAAAGTTTGGAAAGAACAACCTTGGGGAAAAAATATAGGCTTTGACGATTTTTGTGAATATATATTGCCCTATCGTATCGGAGATGAGCCTTTATCTCTTTGGCGCAAAGAATTATATGAAAAGTATAACCCGTTACTCAATGACTTGCGTAGATCGAAAGATGCGGAAGATCAGGTAAAGGCTGCACAACTTTTGATGGATACGTTACGAAAAGATAATTACCGTTATACGGGACTTTTTCCGGAAGGACCTCATATTGGTCCGGTAGCATTGGAGTGGAAAACGGGAAGCTGTCGTGAATTTGCAGATGCTTTGATGTATGTACTGCGTTCAATAGGAATTCCATGTGGTACGGACAGGGTAATACAGCGTGGAGATACTAATGCTTCACACTTTTGGAATTTTATATTAAGCAAGGACCGTGATACATATATGACGGAATTTCCATATCAAGAAAGATGGAAAAAGGCACCGGAATATGGCATTTATAAAGGAAAGGTTTACAGGAATACCTACAGTCTGAACAGTAAAGAAGCAATGAAGGTAAAAGAAATACCAAATATTTATTCTGTTTTTAAGAATCCTTTTTTTTATGATGTAACTGCTTTTTATACTGGAGAGCATAACTGGACTGTGACAATTCCGGAAGATAAGTTTTATAGTCACTCTTACAAAAAAGGTCCGGTTTATCTTTGTTTGGCAAATAAGCAAGAATGGCGTCCGGTGGCTTATACTTTTATAGAGAAAGGTAAAGTCTGTTTTAAGGATGTGGAGGGAGGTGTTATGTTTATACTGGCAACATATAATGGTGGACTACTAACGGCATTGACAGATCCTTTTGCTCTGGATCACGACACTGGAGAAATATGTTTTCTTACTCCTGCAGAAAAAAACAATACAGTCAATCTATATAGAAAATTCTATATAGCAGAAAAAGGTTATTTTTATGATCGCATGATAGGAGGTGTAATCGAAGGAAGTGAACAGGCGGATTTTGCTGAGGCGGATACTTTGTTTGTAATAAAAGAAGCCCCATTCAGGCTATATACAACGGTATATTTGAACTCGGAAAAATCGTATAGATATATGCGCTATCGTGGTGCGAAAAATAGCTATTGTAACATAGCCGAATTGGCTTTTTATGAGAACGTACAAGATACTTTACCTTTGCGAGGTAAGGCAATGGGAACTCCGGGAGGCTACGGCGATGATGGATTACATGAATATACAAATGTATTCGATGGTGACCCCAATACTTCATTTGACTATAAGTACGCAGATACTGGTTGGGCTGGAATGGATTTTGGAAAACCGTGTAAAGTAAGTAAGACTATATACACTCCTCGTAATGATGTGAATTTCATTTATAAGGGTGATGTTTATGAATTATTCTATTGGGATGAGGGGAAATGGAATTCTTTAGGAAAACAGACAGCAATATCAGATTCATTGGTATATTCTGCTCCTCAAAAGGCATTACTTTATTTAAAAAATCATAGTGCCGGCGTGGATGAAAGGATTTTTGAATACTGTAATGGTAGACAAAGATTTTGGTAATTAATAGTTAGACAATGAACGATATAATTTAAAAATAAGAGTTCGTCTACGCCTTTTTAGTGATTTAACTATAGACGTTAGTTTTAAAATTATTTAATTTAGTTTGTTTGTGGAGATTTTATTTCTGTCCATCTTAGAGAAACGAATGAAAATAGATAGTATTAATAATGAGTAATATAACATTGATGAGAATTTGAGTTTTTGTCCATACGGAAGTTTCGTATTCCGAATTGAAATGACTATTTTTGTATATCTATAACTGAATATATATGAAGACACTGAATTACCGATGCATGCTGTATATAACCATAGTTTTATTAACCGCTTGCTCTGATGCTAAAAAAGAAGAGAAGGTTGAAGAAGGAGTGGCTACAGTTTTGCCGAGTGACAATAACGAAGTGACTGTGCAAACTTTGAAGCGCCAGGTTTTCGATCATGAATTGGTAAGTAACGGAAAAGTAGTTGCCGGCGGGCAGGCAGATTTGAGTTTTGAATCACCGGGTATCGTTGCTCATATCTATGTAAAAAATGGTGACCTTGTACGTAAAGGACAAAAATTAGCAGAACTGAATAAATTCCGTCTGACTAATAAGACGCTGCAAGCCAAAGATGCGTTGGAGAAATCTAAATTGGAATTGCAGGACGTACTGATAGGGCAAGGTTACCCGACAAGCGATCATTCTAAAATTCCCGCTGACATTATGCAATTAGCTCGTGTAAAGAGTGGCTACGATCAGAGTCTTTCACAATATGAACTTGCTAAATATGAAGAAGAACATGCCACCTTAACAGCTCCTTTTGACGGGATAGTAGCTAACCTATTCTCTAAACCTTATAATGCCGCAAGCACTTCCGATGCTTTTTGTACAATTATAGGTACACAGGGCATGGAGGCTGATTTTACCGTATTGGAAAGCGAACTTCCATTAATAAAGAACGGCGACAAAGTGATTATTACTCCCTATTCCGATTCTGCATCCAAGCAAGAAGGACGTATTACACAAATCAATCCTTTGGTAGACGATAAAGGCATGGTGAAGGTAAAAGCTGTGGTGAATAGTAGGGGAAAACTATTCAGTGGAATGAATGTACGGGTAAATGTGCATCGCTCTCTGGGCGAGCAACTTGTGATACCGAAGAGCGCAGTTGTCCTTCGCTCGGGCAAGCAGGTGGTATTTACTTTGAAAGATGGCAAAGCACAATGGAACTACATACAGACGGGGTTGGAAAATGCTGAAAGTTACAGTGTAGTGGATGGTTTGAATGAGGGAGATACGGTTATTGTAACCGGAAACGTGAATCTGGCACATGAAGCACCAGTGAAAATAATTAAAAATTAGAATGATAAAATTCCTAATCCAACGGCCGATTGCCGTACTGATGGCTTTTACCGCTTTTTTTATTGTGGGACTGGTGACTTATTCTACCTTGCCGGTGTCGCTGTTGCCCGATATCGCCATTCCTGAGATTACGGTGCAGGTATCGGTTCAGAATACATCAGCTCGTGAATTAGAAAATACCATCGTAAGGCCATTACGCGGGCAGCTTATCCAAGTGGCGAAGTTGAAAGATATGAACAGCGAAACACGGGATGGAGCCGGCATTATCCGCTTGAACTTTGACTATGGCACCAATACCGATCTTGCTTTCATCGAGGTAAACGAGAAGATTGATGCCGCTATGAACTATCTGCCGAAGGATGCAGATCGCCCCAAAGTGATAAAAGCGAGTGCAACGGATATTCCTGTTTTCTACCTGAACCTGACGCTGAAGGGGAATGAAGAATTGGGAATGAAGAATGAAGAATTACCTGGCGGTGTAGGTGCGCAGTCCGATTCTTCATTAAAAGAGTTTCTGGATTTATGCGAGTTTGCCGAAAATGTTATCAAGCGACGTATTGAACAGCTGACTGAAGTAGCAATGGTAGATGTAACCGGTCTACTGGACCGTCAGTTGCAGATAGTACCCGATCCGGACAAACTGGCTGTACTGGGACTTTCTATAGAAGATATAGAAAACGCATTGGCACAGAATAATGTAGAGCCGGGTAGCATGACAGTGCGTGACGGTTACTACGAATATAATATTAAATTCTCCACATTACTGCGTACCGAGGCGGATGTAGAAAATATCCTGCTGAGAAAAGAGGGGCGCATTATCCGTCTGGGTG
>OHCC01001355.1_pt1 | contig 10695 bp, 6 predicted proteins | sample 1577521 | NCBI WGS metagenome assembly OHCC01 (sample SAMEA3879533, study PRJEB24766) | human gut metagenome | biome: human-associated habitat; feature: feces | place: USA | collected 1985/1987
TTGCAACCTGCACCATTGCGGAGTCCGGGCAGGAGCAGCGGTTTTACACCATGGACTTTGGGCGGTTCAATCCGCAGCATGCCTTGAAGCGGGCCATCACATACGGCCGGGAAACAGGCATATCCGCCACCCAGGCCATGGCCCGCCTCACCATGGATCAACCGGAGTTTGCCGAAAAGCCCGGCGGGCCCCGCTGTATCCTGGACGGCCTGGGCTCAGAGCTCACCGAGGCGTTGTTCCAGATCTCGTCAGCCTGCCCCGCCGTGGCCGCCCATATCACCTGTAATGCGGATCTGGGTATCACAGAGGTGGCCTATTATCCGCTGTGGCTGGAGCGGAGTCAGAGTCAGGCGCCCATGCAGCCGCAGATGTAAAAAATGCTGGATATTACGGGCACACTGTGGTATGTTGTGTGCTTACCAGAAGAAAGGGCGGGAAAGAGCTATGAACCATCAGAGGAAACAGAGCATGCGCAAGAACCCCGTTGAAGGCCGGCTTCCGCTTTGGAAGCCGGCCTTTTCTATCCGAATGACGCTTGCGGCAAAATGAAGGGAGGCAGATCATTATGCAGGATGTATCAAAGGAGTGGCTGGAGTTCCTGCGGGGCCAGTTCCCCGCGGGCAGCCGGATCCAAACATGGGAGCTGGATGATCCCAGAAACACGCTGGAGGAGGCTGGTACTCTGGAGCACATCGATGACTCGGGCCGGTTCCACGTCCGGCAGAGCGACGGAGGTGAGTGCGTCCTGACCCTTGGGGAGGAGATGTTCTCCGTCCACCCGCCTGAGTCCACCCAGCTCAAGCTGTACATGCCCCTCACCGCCAGCTTCTATGCCCGGAATGAGTGGGGAGATTGGGATGAGACGGGTGAAGAATGGGACGGCTTCAAAGGGCAATTGCGTTGTATCCGTGCTTATCAATACTTACGTTTGCTCAATGTCTATCGTTATGCCGTACTTTGTACATCTTCCGATCAAGCCATAAATAAATTACCTGAAAATCAGAAACAGGTTGAACCGAAAATTTTGTTCAATTTTATAGAAAAGGAATTGACTGATTGTTTGTCTAGTTTACCTACCAAAAATGGTCAATCAGGCAATGGGATACAACAGGGACAATGTACTAAAGCATTTGCTGCAGGACTGTTGGTACGTTTGTACTTAAATGCAGAAAAATGGATTGGTGAAGCAAAGTGGAATGCTTGTGAAGAGATGTGTGCTCGCATTACAAAAGGAGATTTTGGATATTATGCAGTTGCTCAAAATTGGTATGAAGCTTTCGATTGGAACAATGATACATCCAATGAAGTAATATTTGCATTTCCCTCTTCGTATGGAATGAATCATTGGCATATGCTTCAGAACCACCGTACAGTATATGGACGTAGTATGCCCTATGGATCTGCCAACTATTTGGATATTGAAGGAGATGGTGAGCGAAATCCACAGTTTGCTCTTTCTCCAAGTTATGACAATCAAAATCCACCTCAATTATTTACTTATGAGTTAGGTATGGTAACGCAAAAATTCTTGAAATATCCAGGAGATGTACGTTACAAACAATACAAAAATACAAGCAATAAATCACGCGAAGGAATGTTTTTTTTGGAAGGCAGAGTGCCCAATGCACGAATGAATGGCGGATATGCCTATGATCCCTTCAATCAATACGTTATTTATTTAAGAGATCAAGTAGGGCGTTTTGAAGGAAAAGCTCCGGAGGGAATTATATCCAATCTCAATTATGCAGAGTCCAAATATGAGAATGGAGACTTTAACTCAGGACTCTATTGTGTGAAATATCCATTTTATTCATTTACTGGTGGATATTTTGCTGAGTCGGATTATACCATTATGCGTTTGCCCGAAATCATATATTCCCAAGCAGAATGTTTAATTCGTTTAAACAGGGTAGATGAAGCAGGAAAATTGTTGAACAGTGTTCGTAAACGTAATTATGAAGTTTTCAGTGCAGACATTGCTTATAAGCCTGAAGGCAATGTAAAAATTGACCTAAAAGAAATGTTGGATGAATGGGGGCGTGAATTCTTAAATGAAACTCGTCGTCGCACAGATCTCATACGTTTTGGACGTTTTCAAGAAGAATGGTGGGATAAGCCTAAAGATAAAGATGACCATTATGAATTATTTCCCATTCCTCAGAAAGTTTTGGAGCAGAATAAATATTTGAAACAAAATCCGGGCTATCCAGATATCATTCGTTGACAAAAGAAAATAAACAGTTGAACTTTAAAAAAGAAGATGCAATGAAAAAAATATTATTTATACTCTCATATTTGACAATGATAGCTTGTGCCTTGTTTATGAATCAGGCTTGCCAAGAGAACTATGAAATGGTAGACCCTCCATTGGTAACAGGAACAGATGATTTGGATGAGGAAGTGATTATGCCAGAAGATCTGGAGTGCTATTATGTTTCTCCAACAGGAAAAGGGAGTCTTGATGGCAGTTCATGGGACAATGCAATGAGTGCAGATTATTTCTGTAACTTGCTAAGTGCAAACAGCGACGCAGATATCACAATTGAAAATGCAGAAAGACTGGATGGAAAGAACATCTATTTGGCTGCAGGTGAATATAAGTTAGTAAAAAACGATGCTGGAATAAGAATGGATTACACTAGTTACAACAGCTCTGTAGATATTTATATAGAAGGCGGCTATGATCCAGAGAGCACTGGTGGCGATTTAAGCAAAAGGGATACCAAACGTTTTATCACATCATTGATACGAAATACGGATAGCAATGCAGGCAAAACTACCAATTCAGTTTTTCAATTGGGCAATCAAATGAACTTATACTTCAATGGTTGTGTGTTCGATGGAAAATATGACAAGGAAACAGATGGAGCTGTGAGAGCATTTTACTCTAATGGAATCAGCTCATTATACCTAACAGATTGTGTAATTAAAAATTTTAATGTAAAAAAGGCAACGCCCCCTCGTGGTGGTGCCATCTTTATCAATCAAGGTAATGTGTTTATGAATAATGTAGAAATACATGATAACATTGCAGGAGATCGTGGTGGTGCCTTGATAGTAGCAAATGGTAACTGTCAATTATTTATGAATACATGTACCTTATATGAGAACTATGTCACAGGACAATGGAGTACAGCGATTCATACAGGCGGCAAGGCTATTATGTGTATGAATAATACAACCATCTGGGGAGCGGCTGGTAATGACGACAGAAACATTGTTGTTAATGGGGACGGTTATTTTTTATTTGCGAATACAACTATTATAGGTAACGAAAAAAATAATTATGGTGTACTTAGAAGTCCTAGTTATTCTGCAGTTTTAGTAAATTCTCTATTTAGCAAAGGGAAAGGAACTCGAACAATTTACCTCGATAAGTCTTCCTATCTTTCCAAAGGCTACAATGTCTACCAAGCAGCTGATCAAGGCTGGGGAGCTACAGAGAAAGACACTGATTATAGCGATGTCCAAATGCCGGAGCCAGAACTTACAGATGGCGTTTACCAATGGAATGTATCAGAAGAAAAAATTAAAAATTTTGCCACTACACGAGAAGTAATAGACGTTGTAAGAGATTTCAAAGTAGATGATAAGGCAATAGGAGTTAGTTTTTTGGAATGGTGCGGTGAATCAGCGTTCAGCATTGATGGGCGTGGCAAATCCCGTAATGTAGAGAAAATGCAGGCAGGCGCATACGATGCCGGGCTATAGTTAAACCAAATTAGGGCGTATAATTCTAAATACGCCCTTTCCATCATATAATCAACAAAAATCATGCAAAGAATTATTTTATCATTCATAATTACCTTATTATCGACTCAATTTTATGCACAAAATCGAGTGAGCCAAATTCGCGAGCAATTAATGTCTCGTTCTACTAACAGTGTATTGGTTGTTGCTCACAGAGGCGATTGGCGCAATTTTCCTGAGAATTCTCTTGAAGGAATTGAAAATGCAATAAAAATGGGAGTAGATATCGTAGAATTAGATGTGCAACGAACCCAAGATGGAGTCCTTATTTTAATGCACGATGAAACTTTGAATCGTACGACAACCGGAAAGGGGAAGGTGTCAGAGGTTACAATGGATTACATATCAAACTTATACCTTCGAAATGGCTGTGCAATTCGAACAAAACACAAAGTTCCAACTTTGGAGGAAGCATTACTGTTAACCAAGGGGAAAATTATGATAAATCTCGACAAGGCTGATCGTTACTTTGATGAAGTTTACGCTTTATTAAAAAAGACGGGAACCGTCAATCAGGTTATAATGAAAGGAGGTAAATCTGTTGAACAAGTCAAAGGACAATATGAGAAATATCTCTGTGAAATCATCTATATGCCTATTGTGAGCTTGGATAAACTTAATGCGGAACAACAAATAGAACAGTTTTGTAAGGATATTAATCCTGTTGCTTTCGAACTATTGTTTATAAAAGACAACAACGAATTGCCTAAAAGAATTCCTGCTATGTTGAAAGGAAAATCTTTGATTTGGTATAATACACTATGGGACACGATGGCAGGTGGACATGATGACGACCTTTCACTATCAAATCCAGATGCAGGTTATGGATATTTGATAGATAAATTAGGAGCACGCATCATCCAAACCGACCGCCCAGCCTATTTATTACAATATCTTCGAAAAAGAAAATTACATAAGTAATGGGCGTTGATTTGATTTATTAATAGTGAGATGAAATAAAAGAGAATTATGAGTAAGGTAATTGATATATCATTAATATTATGTACATTCATGGTTGTAATAGGTTGTGAGCTGTCAAATAGGAAAGCTCCGGTTTCTGTGTCGTGGCAAGTGAGTGTACCAGATATAAACAAGAGTAATAACAATGAACATAGATTTGTTATTAAAAACATATCCAACACTCCTCTTGGTCGCAATTGGAGCCTTTTTTATTCCCAGTTTCCAATGAAAAGTTGCAAGCAACAATCAAATATGGTAAAGGTAGAGAATGTGAAAGGAACATTTCACCGTATCTCTCCTAAAGAAAATTACAAACCTTTAAATCCAGGTGATTCTATTATACTAATTATAAGTGGACGCGGAGAAATGCCGGGATACTCAATGAAACCAGAAGGAGTTTATTGGGTAGATGAGTCTCATAGCTCGACTCCATTACCTATAGAATTAGTCACTCGTTCGCTACCATTTATATACTCAAAAAATGAAAAAGCTATCCAAGTGTATAAAGACAATAAACGTATAGAGAGTGCAATGAAGCATGCAAATGGTATAGAAGTGATACCTGCAGTGAAACACGTATCATATTCTCAGTCATATCTGAAACTAAAGAATGTAATACATATTGTTGCCCATCCGGATTTTCATACGGAAGTAGCCATAATGAAAGACAAATTAGCTTCCCTATATGCGATTGTAGAAGACTCTCTATCAGAAGTCCAATTGACACTAGACTACTTGCAGCAGAAAGAAAATGCCGTCAACGAAGAATATTATGAATTGAATGTGACAAACGATAAAATACATATTTCAGCAATAACTCCGCACGGTATCTTCAATGGAATACAAACTTTCTTGTCCTTATTGAAAGGGCAGGAGGTCCCTTATTCCATAAAATCTGTTTTCATCAAGGACTATCCGGATTTTTCCTATAGAGGACATATGCAAGATGTAGCACGTAACTTCATAGGGATAACTGATTTAAAGAAATTAATAGATATATTGTCTTCTTATAAACTAAATGTTTTTCGTTTTCATTTTTCAGATGATGAAGGATGGCGCCTACAAATTCCAGGGTTAGAGGAATTGACGGAAATAGCCTCTCACAGGGGACATACTTATGATGAATCCGAATGTTTGTATCCTGCATATAATGGGAATTTCGATTATCAGTCAGAGACATCAGGTAATGGCTTTTATTCTCGTGATGAATTTATTGACTTGCTTCGATATGCAGCTGATCGGCATGTGTCAATAATCCCGGAGATTGAATCTCCAGGACATGCCCGTGCTGCCATTGTTGCCATGAAGGCCCGTTATGAGAGATATCTTGAGACAGATCCTATTAAAGCACATGAATACCTATTGAACGACATTCACGATGCTTCCCATTATGTGTCGGCACAAGGGTATTCGGACAATGTAATGAATGTAGCGATGCCTTCTACTTATCGTTTTATGAAGAAAGTGATACAAGAACTTCAACTTATGTATGAAGAAGCTGGTGTACCATTAAAATCTATCCATATAGGTGGAGATGAAGTTGCCGAAGGTGCTTGGCAAGGATCTCCAATTTGCAAAGATTTCATGCTGGAATATAGTATGACCGATGTACAAGAACTATCTGATTATTTTATAATGAGGATGGTCGATTTTTTAAAAGAACAAAAAATACCTTTTTCAGGTTGGCAAGAGGTTGTTCTAGGACATGATGAAATCTCCGAGCAGTATTTAACTGATAATGCTTTTGGCATTTCTTGTTGGCGAACCTCTGCCAATAATCATTCGGATGAATTAATCTATAAGTTTGCCAATAAAGGGTATCCTGTTATTTTGAGTAATGCCACTAATTTTTATCTCGATCTGGCGTATGATGCACATCCAGATGAACCAGGACATAATTGGAATGGATACGTTGATGAATCAAAATCCTTCGCTCTACTTCCCTATTGCATCTACCGCTCAATACGTACTCACCTCCTCGCTAATCAAATACAAGAGGAAAAAACATCCTTGACAGCCGAAGGACGTAAAAACATTAAAGGAGTAGAATCTGCCTTGTGGAGTGAAACTATTCGCAATTACAAAGGAGTTGAATATTATTTATTTCCTAAAATTATGGGGCTTGCCGAACGTGGATGGCATTCTTCTCCCATATGGGAACCTATGGCAGGCATAGACGAGCAGCTTGCTTTTGAAAAGGATCTGGCATTTTATTACAAGCGTATATCCCAAAAAGAAATCCCTTATTGGGATAAAATGAATATAAACTATAGGCTACCTTTTCCTGGTTTATATATTGACAAAGATGGTTTCTTATTTGCAAACACTCCTATTTTGGGTGGAGAAATCCACTATACCACTGACGGGAAAGAGCCTACTAAAAATTCCAAGATTTGGAATAAGCCAGTGAAATGCAGGACAAATGAAGTTAAAGCCAAGCTTTTTGTAGGAAACAAAAAGAGTGTAACGGTGAGTATGAATCCCCAATTTAATTAGGTAATCATATTTTATATATGAAAAGACATATTTTGATTCTATTTGCTTTTTATGCTGGTTTATGGCTACAAGCAGCCAATGAAGAAAACATAGTTTATACAAATGCCAGCAATTTACAATTAATTGGTAAAGCTACTGTGGAAGGAGATTTTTTTCATCGCATTGACACGGCTCATTATCAAAATCTGCCATTGACTGTAAAACAACTGTATACTTATTCGGCGGGACTTGCCATTGCTTTTAAAACAAATAGTTCAGTGATAAAGGTGAAATGGAGAGTGCCTAATAAAAAACAAAATGCCAATATGACTCCCATTATGCAAAAAGGACTTGATTTATACATTAGAAAAGATGGAATATGGCAGTATGCAGGGGTCGGTATTCCCCAAGGCATAGATTCATCTTCTATATTAGTAGAAAATATGGATGAATCAGAAAAAGAATGTTTGATATATTTACCTTTATATGATGAAATTACACATTTAGAGATAGGAGTATCAAAAAAATCCTATTTGAAAAAGATGGATAATCCATTTAAAGGAAAAATCATTGTTTATGGGTCGAGTATTACCCAAGGAGCATCTGCCAGTAGACCTGGACTGGCTTACCCGTCTCAACTATCACGTAGTAGTGGATATCAGTTTATTAATATGGGGTTAAGTGGAAATGGCAAGATGGAATTACCTGTTGCAAAAATGTTATCTCAAATAAATGATGTTGATGCTTTTATTTTGGATTGTATTCCCAATCCTTCAGTCGATGAGATATGTGATAGAACTATCAATTTCATAAAAACGATCCGTGACAAACATACCGATGCTCCCATAATTGTCATTCAGTCCGTTATTCGTGAGAAAGGGAATTTTAACATGAAAATATGTAAGATGGTAAAGGAACAAAATAGAGCAATAGAAGATCAAATACACATCCTTCACAAACTCGGTTTTAAAAACTTATACTTAATAAAAGAAAATCATTTTCTAGGAACAGATCATGAGGGTACTGTTGATGGTGTTCATCCTAGCGATTTAGGGTTTGAACGAATGTTGGAGAAGATCAAGCCTGCCTTGGCTGAAATTTTAGATATTAAATTTAGGAAGTAAATTTATTGGCTAATAATTTAATGGGACAATGCCACAAATTGAATACATAAAAAACTTCCTGCCGCTAAAATATTGCATACAAGGTGTCGAGACGATACATTTGCTTCTGTGAAATATTTGCAGTACATTTGTGTCTGTAAACAACAGCCCTACACCACACATGCAGGACAAATAAATAAAATAATGAGAATAACACAAGTAAGAGACGATGGCAAGGTGAATACACTGCGTACGTTGAGAATTGAGCAGCTCGTGGAGCTGATGAAAGTGGAAACCAAAGCACAGCCCGTCTCAAAAATGAGAGAAGTCCTGCCCTATATGCTTCCCGGTGATAAAAACGACTATGTTCAGAAAGTGCCGAAACTGCTTCCTGCTGCCGCCTTTGTCCGTAGAAACGGGGTGATGGTTATGGCGGAATACAATGGTATTGTAATGATTCAGGTGAATAATCTGTCGGGGCCTATGGAGGCCGATGAAGTGAAGAAGTGGGTGAAGGAACTCCCGCAAACGTATCTGGCATTTGTCGGTTCTTCCGGGAAGTCTGTCAAGATCTGGGTACGTTTTACTTATCCTGACGATCTTTTGCCGGTCACCCGCGAACAAGCGGAATTGTTTCATGCGCACGCTTATCGGTTGGCGGTGAAGTTCTACCAACCTCAACTTCCTTTTCATATTGAACTGAAAGAGCCTTCGTTGGAACAGTATTGTCGCCTGACTTTCGATCCGGAGCTGTATTTCAATCCCGAATCAATGCCGATTTACATGAAGCAGCCCGCATATATGCCCGGTGAAACGACTTATCGTGAACAGGTACAGACGGAGACTTCCCCTTTACAACGGCTTGCGCCCGGATATGAAAGTCATGAAGCGCTTTCCGTTCTGTTCGAAGCGGCTTTTGCGCGGGCGCTGGAGGAACAGGAGGAATTTCAGCCGGACGGAGATATACATTCGTTGCTGGTTGCCCTTGCGGGACATTGTTTCCGTGCAGGTATTCCCGAAGAGGATACGGTACGGTGGTCGCGCGCTCATTATCACTTGCCGAAGGATGATTTTCTGATTCGGGAGACGGTGAAGAATGTCTATCGTTCCGGACGTGGGTTTGCCGATAAGAGCAGTCTGCTTCCCGAGCAGATATTCGTTATGCAGATGGATGAGTTTATGAAACGCCGCTATGAGTTTCGTTTCAACCAGTTGACTACACAGGTGGAATGTCGGGAGCGGAATACCTTTAATTTCTATTTTCATCCGGTGGACAAACGGCAGATGGCAAGCATTACGATGAATGCGCAGTACGAGGGGCTTAAGCTTTGGGACAAGGATGTGGTGCGTTATCTGAATTCCGATCATGTTCCTGTGTATCAACCAGCTGAGGAATTTCTTTATGACCTTCCCCATTGGGATGGAAAGGATCATATTGGGGATCTGGCAAAACGGGTGCCTTGCGACAATCCTCATTGGCCGCATTTGTTTCGCCGTTGGTTTCTCAGCATGGTAGCGCATTGGCGTGGAATGATGAGGAAGAATTATGCGAATAGCACTTCGCCGATATTGGTTGGCCCGCAGGCATACAGAAAATCTACGTTCTGCCGTTTGATTCTGCCACCGTGTCTGCAGGCTTATTATACGGATAGCATTGATTTCAGCCGGAAGCGGGATGCGGAACTGTATCTGAATCGTTTCCTGTTGATTAATATGGATGAATTCGACCAGATAAGTCCCACCCAGCAGGCTTTTCTGAAGCATATTCTGCAAAAACCGGTGGTGAACACGCGCCGTCCGAATGCTTCGGCGGTGGAAGAACTTCGCCGGTATGCTTCGTTCATCGCTACAAGCAATCATCGGGATTTGTTGACGGATACTTCCGGTAGCCGTCGTTTCATCGGCATTTATATGACGGGAGGCATAGATGTGTCGCGTCCCATTGATTATGAACAATTGTATGCACAGGCGTTGGAACTGCTTTATCATAACGAACGTTATTGGTTTGACTCCGAAGAAGAGGCTATCATGACGGAAAGCAATCGTGAGTTTGAACAATCACCCGCTATTGAACAGCTGTTTATAGTTTATTATCGTGGGGCAGAAGAAGAGGAGGAAGGTGAATGGCTGTTGGCTATCGACATCCTGCGACGGATTCAGAAAGCAAGTAAGATGACATTCTCTGCCAGACAGGCTTCTTATTTCGGACGTATCTTGCAACGACTTGGGGTGAAATCCAGACGGAAAACGTATGGTACGTATTATCATGTCGTACCTTTGGAGGTAAAATAGATACTTCATTTTAATAGTATAAGTATGATAGATACCGGAGATAATAGTTATCTATCATACTTATTCTTTTAATTATAAGTGGTTTATGAAAATGAATGAGAGTATGATACTAGTT
>OHCC01001357.1_pt1 | contig 10683 bp, 10 predicted proteins | sample 1577521 | NCBI WGS metagenome assembly OHCC01 (sample SAMEA3879533, study PRJEB24766) | human gut metagenome | biome: human-associated habitat; feature: feces | place: USA | collected 1985/1987
CTGCCTTTGGAAACTGCGAGCCTTTGAAAAGGCTCGAGCGAAACTTTTAATTTATGAAAAAAATTGTTGATTACTTTTTGACAAGGGCTTTGCCGATTTTTTCGATAGCCGTATCTTTTGCAATGATTTTGCCATATTCTCTTAATTTAGATACGGTTAAATTTCCACCTGAAATTTTTTCTCCATATTCATACAAAAAAGCCTCAAGTCTGCGTGAAATTCCTCGGACAGGCTTTATTATTAAAAAATATCGAGAACCATATTTATATAAATCTGAATGAATGTATTGTATTTTTGACTTATAGACAATAGAAATACACCGAAGCATATCTTCGATTTCTATAAATTCTATTATTGTTGGGCGGGGATTTTTGATTTTATATATCTTTCTTTTGTGAGTTTTCTGTGAAAGAGTGATAAGAAAAAGACAGCCGTTTATATATGGAATGGCTTCTATAAGCATTTTTTTGTTTTTTACGGAAATTCCTGTTTCGTTACTTGCAAATTTTAATAATCGCTGTATCATTTCTTTGACATGAGGGTCGGAAAGTGTCATACTTTCAAATTCAAGCGAAAAGGATTTCATATCATCATCACAGAGTGCAATAAGTATTCGATTGCTATCTATCTGTTCAATAGTCATATCAAGCACCACCGTAGTTTTTATCTATATAATATAATATTAGATAGACAGGCAGTGTGCAAGTGGATATTTAAGGTTGTAAATCATTACCTTGATATATAATTGAACCTCATATTGACAGCAAGGGGATAATGTTGATAAAATTATTTTATAAATGATTTCGGGAGGAGAGATGATGTTGAATAAAGGTGCAATTTTTGATATGGACGGTCTGATGATAGATTCTGAAAAAATCGTCCTTATGGGCTATGAGTTCGCTATGAACAAGTTTGGCTATGGTAAGGAAATTCTTAATTTGGCTAAGAGCTGTATAGGACTTACATATGATGATACACGCAGAAAATTTAATGAAGGAATGGGCAAAGGCTTTGATTATGACAGCTTTAAGCCTAATGTTTCTGAATTTGTGCATAATTATTTCAGGACAAATGGAGTTCCTGTAAAGAAAGGACTTTTTGAGCTTTTAGAGGCTTTAAAGCAAGAGGGTTACAGACTTTGTGTTGCAACCTCTACAAGGGAATCTACGGCAAAAGAGGAGCTTATTGATGCGGGAATACTTCCACACTTTGAGGACTTAGTTGGTGGAGATAACATAAAGAATGGAAAGCCTGCACCTGATATATTCCTTGAGGCAGCAAGAAGAATTTCTGTTGAGCCTGAGAACTGCATTGTATTTGAGGATTCTATAAATGGAATTAAGGCGGCTTATAATGCGGGAATGAAGCCTATTATGGTGCCTGATATGGTAGAGCCGACAGAGGAAATTCTTCCTATGATTTATAGGCGTTTTAAGAGTCTTGATGAGGCTATTCCGCTTATTAAGGGTGAATTGAAGTGAAAATTCTAAAAGCTATATTCGGCTATAAGAGATTATTTATTGGATTGCTTGCTCCAATAGCCTTTATTTTAGTCTTGATTGCAAAAAATAATTCCGCCTTTGCGGAATGGTATACAGTTAATATCTATCATTATATATCGCAGGCTTGGAATTTTCTTTCAGCGTTGTTGCCGTTTTCACTTGCGGAATTTATAGTGGTTATGCTTGTTCCGTTTGCCTTAACTTATATAGTGGTTTCTATTGTGAAAATTATAAAGAAAAAGGGAAGTAGGGGGAAAACAGCATATAAAGCATTTTTGAATGTTATCTGTGCAGTAAGTCTTGTATTTTTTCTGTTTATAACGAATTTTGGAATTTGCTATTACAGAAATACTTTTGCTGAAACAAATGGTATAGAAATTCGTGAGTCCACTGTTGATGAGCTTTATTCTTTATGCATAGACCTTGCGAAAAATGCGTCTAAGGCTCGTGAAAATCTTTCTGAAAATGATGGAATTATGACACTTACAAGCCTAAATGAGGCAAAGGCTGAAACTCAAAAAGCTATGAACAGCTTGTATGAAAAATATCCAACTATTTTTGGCGGATATTCAAAAACGAAATCTGTTATGCTCTCTGAATTGATGTCATATACGCAGATAACGGGTGTCTTTTTTCCGTTCACATTTGAGGCTAATGTAAATGTAGCTGTTCCTGAATTTAGCATACCGGCAACAATGTGTCACGAGCTTTCACATCTAAGAGGCTTTGCGAGAGAGGACGAGGCTAATTTTATAGCTTATCTTGCTTGTATAAACAGCGATAATGCAGAGGTGCAATATTCGGGGTATATGCTTGCTTTTATTCATTCGGTAAATGCTTTGTATAGTTCTGATGTGGAAAAATATCAGGAGGTTTTCAGTTATTTGAGCGACAAGGCTAAGTCTGATTTGAACGCAAATAACGAATATTGGGCTAAGTATGAAACACCTGTCGCTGAGGCGGCATCAAGCATAAATGATTCATATCTTAAAGCTAATTCTCAAGATGACGGAACTAAAAGCTATGGCAGAATGGTAGATTTACTTTTGGCTTATTCAAGGAAATGACTGAAAGGAAAATTTTTAATAAATATATAAGTAAAAAGTGTAGAAAAGAAGATATTTATGCTTGAATAGAAATATGGAAAGTATGAAAATACCATATTACATTATATAGAATTATAATTTAGCTTATATTTATCATACTCTTTTTTGACTACACCTGAAAGCAAGACAATAGCAATCATATTTGGTATAGCCATAAGTCCATTGAAGGTATCGGAGATTTCCCAAACAAGGTTGAGGTTGAGTATACAACCAACAAAAGTAATAAGAGTATAGGCGATTCTGTATGAGCTGATAAAGCGTCCGTTTGTCAGATACTCAACAGAGCGTTCGCCGAAATATGACCACGAAACAAGTGTCGCTACTCCAAAAAGTGTTATTGAAAGCGACATAAAATATTTTCCAAAAGTGCCGAAAACGCTTTCAAAACAGTAGGAACTTACTGCAACAGCATCGAGGTTTGTCTTGTGGGAGCCTGTACAGATTATGCACAGAGCCATAAGCGTACACAGAACAATAGTATCGACAAAAACCTGAAATATTCCCCACATTCCTTGCTTACAAGGATTATCAGTATCAGCAGCTGCATGAACTATCGGCGAGCTTCCTAAGCCCGCTTCATTAGAAAATACACCTCTTGAAATTCCGTATTTTAAGGCTCGTGACATTCCATAACCCATAAATCCACCAGCCATAGAGCTTATATCAAAGGCTGATGAAAAAATTTCCCCGAATGCTTCGGGGATTTTTTTAATATTTATGAATACAACAATCAATGCTCCAAGAGTATAGAGAATTGCCATAAAAGGCACTATTTTTGCTGTAAATGATGATATTCTTTCTATACCGCCAAATATTACAATTCCGACTAAGGCTGTCAGAAATGCTCCTGTTACAACAGGTGAAACATCGAAGCCGACTTCTAATGCTCCTGCAACAGCATTGGATTGAGTCATATTTCCCATTCCAAGAGAGGCTAATGTACAAGCTATTGCAAAAATAGCCGAAAGCCATTTGCAGTGCAGTCCGTTTTTTATATAGTACATAGGTCCGCCGACATATTTGCTGTTTCTTGTTTCACGATATTTCACACCGAGAACATTTTCGGCAAATATGGTTGCCATACCAAAAATGCTTGAAATCCACATCCAGAATATAGCACCCGCACCGCCAAGTGAAATGGCACTTGCTACACCTACGATATTGCCTGTACCTATTGCGCCAGCGAGAGCGGTTGCCATAGCTCGAAATGGTGTTATTTTGCCTTTTTCGGTGGTTTTATTTTCGTTGGAAAAAAGTGAGCCGATAGTTTCCTTCCACCAAAGCTTGAATTTGGTTATTTGTAAAAAGCCAAGTCTGAATGAAAAAAATATTCCAATCAAAAGTAATGCAACTAAGGCAACAGGTCCCCATACAATTGAATTTATAGCATGATTTATTTTTACGACAAATTCCACAAACTCACCTTCTACAAAACATTTATAATTTATATGCTTGTATATAGATGAGTATGTTATTTGAATATAACTATGTATTTTGAGAAAATTTTAATTTGCAAAAAAATAGGCGAATACTTTTACCTTGTAATTAAGGGTAATTGTATTCGCCTACTTGGTTTAATTATAATTCTTCGTCGCTAAGTCCTCGGCTGAGAGATATATTAGTAACAGAGTCATCTTCAAAAATAAACATTATAACATTTTTATCTATTTCATAAGATGCCATATTTTCATCAGTGACTTTACCATATATTTTAGCTACATTATCCTTAGACGCACCAACTTTAATTCCGTTTGCGGTAGACGCATCTCCAGGACCACTTATGGAAACATCAGCTACATACTGCTTTTTATCTTTAAGGTAAGCATAAATAGTCATATTATCATATGTATAAGAATATGATTCTTCGGAGTTTTCTTCGTCGGCTTCAATTGTTTCTTTATGGTCTGGTTCACCGAGCTTTTCAAGGAGTGGTGAAACCTCCATATCAATCTTGATTTCTACATTGTTATATTTGATTGCGGCGATTTTTTCTGTTTTTGTATTTTCTTTAGAATCGTTGCTTTTTGATGTTGTACTTTCGGATTTAGAGGACCCTTTGCTGTTTTCTTTTGAAGTGTTACTTTCTGATTTTGAAGAATTTTTGGATTCTTCATTGTTTGCTTTACTTTCATTGGTGCTTACTGTTGAAGAATTTGAAGATGTTGTAGATTCTGTTGATGTGTTGCTTGGGGAATTATCAGAATTACCTGAGCAACCTGTCATAATAGCAGCAGCCAGTGCGGCTGTTAAAATTACTACTGTCATTTTTTTCATATTACCTCTCCTTTAAAAATTAGATGCTATTAAATTAACAATTATATTATACACTTAAACTGCATCAAACTTTATGCTTTTATAGAATAAATTATAAGTAATTTAATGAATATTTTAAATAGCTATATTAAGAATTGACAATCTTATTTTAATTGAATTGATGTTTTATAGTCAGAGTGATAAGTGTTTGCTTGATAATTAATAATTGATTATGCTATAATTATATAAAATATCTTTAAGGGGGAGAGGTTCTCTTGCTTAATAAAAATCAAATATATAAAACTGAAATAACTGGACTTACAAGCGAAGGAAACGGAGTATGTCACATTAATTCTATAGCAGTTTTTGTACCAAATACCGCTGTTGGTGATATTCTTAATGTTCGAATTGTGAAGGTATTAAAAAAATATGCTTTTGGAATTGTAGAAAATATTATTACACCATCTTCTGATAGAATTACATCGGATTGCCCCATAAGTTTGAAATGTGGTGGATGTATGTTCAGGCATATCAGCTATGAGGCGGAATTGAATTATAAACATCAAAGAGTTTATGATGCTATAACAAGAATAGGTGGAATAGATGGTTCACTGGTTGGAGAAATTATTCCATCAGATAGAATAATGGCTTATAGAAATAAAGCACAGCTTCCTATTGCTTATGATAAAAATGGAAATATTACTGTTGGTTTTTTTGCACAAAGAAGTCATAGAGTTATATCTGTTGATAATTGTTTATTACATTCAGAGGCATTTAACCCTATAATTGACTGTTTTACTGATTTTGCAAATGAATATAAGCTTACTCCATACGATGAGAAATCGCATAGTGGACTTTTGCGTCATCTGTATATGCGTCATGCAATGGAAACAGACGAAATTATGGTGTGTATCGTAATAAATGGCAAGAAACTTCCACACGAAAATGAACTTTGTGAAAGGCTTATTGCTGTGGAAAATCGAATAAAGACGATTGTTATAAATATAAATTGTGATAAAACTAATGTGATTACAGGAAAAGAATGTAGGACTATTTTTGGAAGTGGATATATTACAGACAAGCTTTGTGGACTTTCATTTAGAATATCTCCTTTGTCATTTTATCAGGTTAACCGCTCTCAAGCAGAAAAGCTTTATACTATAGCAAGAGATTTTGCAGAGCTTAAACCAGATGAGACCTTGCTGGACCTTTACTGTGGAACAGGTACCATTGGCTTGACTATGGCTGATAGTGTAAAAAGACTATATGGTGTTGAAATAATTCCACAAGCAATAGAAGATGCTAAAATTAATGCAGAAATTAATAATATTAAAAATGCAGAATTTTTCTGTGGAGATGCCTCTTTAGCAGCAGAAAAATTGGCACAACAAGGTATAAAAGCTGATTGTATAATTATAGACCCTCCAAGAAAAGGCTGTGATTCTACACTTATTAATACAATATCAGAAAAATTTTCTCCACCAAGAGTAATATATATATCATGTGACCCAGCTACACTTGCTCGTGACCTAAAAATTTTTAATGAATTAGGTTACTCTGCTTTTAAAGTTATACCTGTGGATTTATTTCCAAGAACAGGGCACGTTGAGACGGTCTGCTTGCTGTCAAGAAAATAAAATCAAGTGCTGAAAAGCGGCGTATTTCCGGGCTTTTTGTAAGGTTGGTATCATCAGAGAAGCCTTGCGGAAAGCTCGGTTTTCTTGTAGGAAAACATATCTACTGCAAAATGTGTGTCAGGTTGTAACCTCGGATTAGATGTCAGGCATTTTTGGATGATTTTTGGAAAATGAAAAAGGATGACAACCAATCCGGCAACTCGACCATTTTGGGTGTTTGCAGGCAGTGGAATGGATGTGAGGAGAATTGGAGGCATATTTATGTTTAATCCTGGACTAAAAATAGGACAAATTATAAAGAACGCAGATATTGTTGGAATATTCAAATGCGGAAATATGGGAGGTATGCGCCGGTCAAGAACAACGAATACACTTGTTATCGTATCGGATTATACAAAAGGTCTTTATCATGATAAGTGGATCGGCGGGGTTTTACATTATACAGGCATGGGCAAATCAGGTGACCAAGACATTCTTTGGGCGCAGAATGCCACATTGGCTGAGTCTGATTATAATGGAGTTGATGTTCATCTGTTTGAAGTTATAGATGCTGGAGAATATATCTACTGCGGAAGAATAGAACTTGTGAGCAAGCCATACACAGATGTGCAGCCCGGTGAAGATGGTAATGATCGAAAAGTATGGATGTTCCCGATAAGGCCTGTACCAGATAATGATGTAAAGAAGCCACAAATGTTTGTATTTAAGGATATGGATGACTACGAAAATCGTGGTAAGAATGTTGATGCTGAGTATACAAAAATGATGGCTGCTGCCAAGAAAAAAGGAACAAAGAAGCCTGTATTTGTTGCACCGATTGTTCCGAAACCAGAGCTAAAACCGCAGATGGAAATACCGACCGATATTGTCGGAAGACAGGTGAAACATAAAGCATTTGGCCTTGGCAAGATTACAGCGATTGAAGGAACTACGATAGTCGTTCAGTTTGATAAGGTTGGATTAAAAAAGATGGGGTATGAATTCTGCATGGAAAAGAAGTTGCTGGAGTTTATATAAGGAAGATATGAAGAGGATTAGAGTTGTCGCTGCAGTGATTCGTAGCGAAGATAAGATTTTTGCCACAGCGAGAGGATACGGTGAATTTAAGGGCCAATGGGAGTTTCCTGGAGGAAAGATCGAACTTGAGGAAACACCACAAGAAGCCTTAGTAAGGGAAATTCAAGAGGAGCTTGATGTAAAAATCGAAGTTGGCGATTTGATAGACACTATTGAATATGATTACCCATCATTTCATTTAAGTATGGACTGCTTCTGGTGCATTGTGACTGATGGTGAAATAACACTCAAAGAAGCAGAGAACGCGCGCTGGCTTTGTAAAGATGAATTATACAGCGTTGACTGGTTACCAGCTGATATGAAGCTGATTGAGAAATTAGAATTATTCAATAAACACTTGAAATGGGGGAGATTCAATGGGTGAGACAAAAGCAAAGTATCATCATTTGATTCCAAGAACATATCTATCTGCATGGGAATGGTACTTTATATATACGTTTTCTTGAGGACAAAGAAAGTGTAGTTGAGCGAAATAAAGATAATATAGCGGGAATAACAAACTATCATTCGATTGTAGCTGGGATGCCCATTGTAACCCAAGAAGATGCAGATAAAATCTTTGCGTGCCTCAAAGATTTAGAGTTTCATTATGGAGAAGCAGTTGTTTCTGATAATCTAGAATTGAATAAAATTTATTACGACTTTGATAATTGGACGATCCAGAGAAAGGACGGATCTGTTGTAAGCAAGAAGAAACTGAAAGCGGAAATAGAGAAAGTAAAAATACGAGATATAGAAGAATTATGGTCTTCAAAATATGAAGATGCATGGAGGACAGTTCGTTCAGAACTTGAAAATTTAATATTTAATTCGGCGGACGGAATTATTCCCAATGCTAATAAAGAGTATTTAATGAAATTTTATACGGCGTTAGATTGGAGAAGTATTAAATCTAACATGCAGTTTAACGATGCATGGGAGTGGCTTTGCAAGGAAGTTCTTTGCTTAGATGAAATAGACATTCCTGAAGAAGAACGAGGACTTCCTATACTTGATAATGCTGCAGAAGAAATGAAACATAATTTGTTATTGAAATTTTATCGTCAGTATTTAAATGATTCTGGAGTGATATATACACATGCAATGGCAAATTTATCTAATATATCTTTTCATTTTCCTGTTGCAGATGAACCTGAGACATTTAATACCAGTGACAATCCTCTTGCTTCACTTCAGTACTCGACTGTAAGGGTTTTCAAAGGATTTTATAATCTCTGTTTATTATAAGCTTATTAAATAATAAAAAATAGTAGAATTTTTCTCTCTCGCACAAGATGAATAGAAGCCCGTTAAGGGATAGGAAAACGCCGAAAACCCGCATGAACACTACGTTTTTGTGAGTTGTCGGCGTTTCTTTTACCCTCTGTTTTCATGGTGCTTTTTCCGTAAATGGTGCCCAAATGGTGCCCAAATTCCACGCGGGCATATAAAAGGTTGTAAAGAGCAGTAAAGAGATACAGCGGTTAAAGGTCTATTTCGCTGTGTTTTTTCTTTGCTGCCCGTTTTCCTTTTTTCGGCTCGGCTTCCTTTGGTTTCTCCGGGGCTGCTTTTTCCACCGCGCTATGGTAAGCGTCCAAAACTTCTTTTTTTCGTTCAAGCCGCACGTCCACATAACGGGCGGTAACAGCTTCAAAGTTCATGGAAAGCCCAAGCGACGCGCCGATACCCGCAAGCGTATGTCCCAAGACTTCGCCAACCGTATAGAAGTCGCCTGTCAGTTGGTGCATATTGGTCGCTGCCGTATGTCGTAAATCGTGAAAACGAATGTGCGGCATATCCAAATCTTCAAGCAGCTTTCCAAATTGAGAGGACACCCACGACGCGGCGATAGGTGCGCCGTCCGGCTTTGCTACAACAAGGTCATTGTCATAGTAAGGCTTTCCGTCTTTTACTGCCTGTTCTTTCTGTACTTCCTGCATGGCAAGCTGTTTGAGGAAGAACGGGCGGGCAAGCTCCGTAATGGGTAGCTTTCTGCCGTTGGATTTCGGCGGTGCCATTTCTTCAATGACTTTTGTTTTTGGCGGTACCTTGAAAGGTAGCTGCTCGGTAACATCAAAGGTGTTGTTCTCCAAATCCACATTGCGCCAACGCAAGCCTAAGATTTCAGAACGGCGCATACCGTAAAGCCCGCCCAAGATAACAGGCATTTCCCAAACAGTACCCTCGACGCGCTGCATTAAGGCTTTCACCTGTTCCGGCGTGTAAGGGTCAGGGGTCTTGTCGCCTTTCCCAAACTTCGTAAGGGTATCTTTTGCCGCGTTGGTTTCGATATAGCGGTATTTGCGGGCATGGCTCAACGCCACACTCAAAACACGTTTTGCCCCGGCTGCGGTGGACGGCTTCAAGCCTTTGTCTATAATCTGCTGAAACATCTTGTCTACCATAGCAGGGGTAAGCTGATTGAGGGCAACGCCGCCGATATACGGATTGATATAGTTTGCAATCGTCTTTTTATACCCGTCATAAGTAGAGGGGCGCAAGTTCACTCTTGCATAGCTTTCCACCCAGTCATTGAGATAGGCAGCGACAGTCTGTTTCCTCTGTGAAGTAATAGAAGCAACTTGCCCCGGATTTTGGAGCTTCGTTTTCATTTCCGCTTCATGCTGTGCTGCTTCCTTTTTGGTGGCAAAGCCCTTTTTTGCATACGACTTCTTTTTTCCGTCCGGGGCGGTGTACTTTATGTTTACGTCGTAGACTGTGCCGGGTCGTCCGGTCAGTACGCCGTTGCTGTCGCGTTTGTTTTTTACCTGTCTTGTTGAGATTGCCATAACTTAACCCCCTTGCTCTGCCGGGGGCTTTACGGCGTTTTTCGCTCGCTCGTACCAATCCCATATAGCGGTATCGGCAATCAAGCGGCGGTTTCCGTTTTGAACGTATTCCAGTTCGCCGTTATCCATAAGCTCGCGTAATTTATTTTCTCCAATACCGCTAACCTTGCTCATTTGCTCAACGGTCTTTAACATAGGGAATACAGGGATAGCGGGGCTTGCAGTTTCCTTTTTTGCCATAGGAAAATACCCCCTTTCATAAATGGCTAAAAAGTCAGATTTACAAAAAGTGGGCTTTAATCAGACGGCTTCGGCAAGCTCCACGGGAATTGCACCCCTG
>OHCC01001385.1_pt1 | contig 10475 bp, 10 predicted proteins | sample 1577521 | NCBI WGS metagenome assembly OHCC01 (sample SAMEA3879533, study PRJEB24766) | human gut metagenome | biome: human-associated habitat; feature: feces | place: USA | collected 1985/1987
ATATAAAAATTATAACACATCAGATTCTGAAAATCTATATTTCACACTAAAACATAAACATTTTCTTTTAAATATATGAATAGTTTTCTAAAAACAGTGAAATATAAATTTATACAGAAAAAAGGAGCAAAAGCATATGGATATACTTTGGGAATTTATTAGGGTTTTTATTGTCGGAGGACTAATATGCGTTATAGCACAAATATTGATAGATAAAACCAAGCTTACACCTGCAAGAATACTTGTAACTTTTGTTGTAGCAGGTGTTTTTCTTACAGCAATCGGAATCTATGAGCCAATAGTCGATTTTGCAAGTTCGGGAGCTACTGTTCCGCTTTCTGGTTTTGGATATACACTTGCAAAAGGGGTAGAAACTGCCGTAGAGGAAGATGGCTGGCTTGGTACATTAACAGGTGGTATAAGTTCATGTGCCGCTGGAATTGCCGCAGCAATTTTCTTTGGATATTTAGCTGCATTGATTTCAAAACCGAGAGCTAAAAAATAAAAATTAAGTATCATAAAATATTGTGTTTTCAATTTTAAAATAAATAAGACCTTGTGAGCAAGATTAACTCACAAGGTCTATTTTATTCTGTATGCACAGCTTTATTTTAGAATGAAATCTTTTCGTTTATATAATCAACAAGCTTGTCAATAGAAATTCTTTCTTGTGTCATAGTATCTCTGTCACGAACAGTTACGCAACCATCATCAACAGATTCAAAGTCATATGTGATGCAGAAAGGTGTGCCAATTTCGTCCTGACGGCGATAACGCTTACCGATAGAACCTGCGTCATCATATTCAACCATAAAGTGCTTTTGAAGTGTTTCAAATACTGCCTCAGCCTTGTCATTAAGCTTTTTAGAAAGTGGAAGAACAGCAGCCTTGAATGGTGCAAGTGTTGGGTGAAGTCTTAATACAACACGAGTATCCTTTTCGTCAATAACTTCCTCATCATAAGCCTCTGTCATAAGTGCGAGGAAAAGTCTTTCAACACCGAGTGAAGGCTCAATAACATAAGGAATATAACGAGAGTTGTCTGTTGGGTCGAAATATTCAAGGCTCTTGCCTGAAGTATTTTGATGCTGAGTAAGGTCGTAATCTGTTCTATCAGCAACGCCCCAAAGTTCGCCCCAGCCGAATGGGAAGAGGTATTCAAAGTCTGTTGTAGCCTTAGAATAGAAGCAAAGCTCTTCTTTGGAGTGGTCACGAAGTCTGAGATTTTCCTCTTTGATATTGAGGGAATAGAGCCAATCACGGCAGAAGCCTCTCCAGTAATCGAACCATTCAAGGTCAGTACCAGGCTTGCAGAAGAATTCAAGCTCCATTTGCTCAAACTCTCTTACTCGGAAAATGAAGTTACCTGGAGTAATTTCGTTTCTGAAAGATTTACCAATCTGAGCAACACCGAAAGGAACTTTTTTACGGCTTGTACGCTGAATATTAGCAAAGTTTACGAAGATACCCTGTGCCGTTTCAGGACGAAGATAGATTTCGTTCTTGCTATCCTCAGTAACGCCCTGAAAAGTTTTGAACATAAGATTGAATTGGCGAATATCTGTGAAGTTATGCTTGCCACAAAGTGGGCATGGAATTTGCTTTTCTTTGATGTAGTTCATCATTTCTTCGTTGGACCAGCCTGCAACATTAGTGCCGTCAAAGTCTTCGATGAGATTATCTGCTCTGTGACGAGTTTTGCACTCACGACAATCCATAAGAGGGTCTGAGAAACCGCCGAGATGACCCGATGCAACCCATGTTTGTGGGTTCATAAGGATAGCAGAATCAAGTGCTACATTATATTTGTTTTCCTGAACAAATTTCTTATGCCAAGCAGATTTAATGTTATCCTTAAGTTCTCTGCCGAGAGGGCCATAATCCCAAGTATTAGCAAGACCGCCATAGATTTCAGAACCTGGGTAAACAAAACCTCTGTTTTTACAGAGAGCTACAATTTTGTCCATAGTCTTTTCAGTATTTTTCATTTCAACGCTTCCTTTCATTGTGCGTGATATTGACATATGAATTTATTTTACCATTTTATCGGTAAATCTTCAATAGCTGAAAAGGAAAATTTATAAAAAGGATAGTTTATATAGCAGAAATTTTAATTATTACTTGCAGAAATCAAAATCCTTTAAATTTTATCAGAATTTCAAAAAGATGTTTCCTCAAACGGAAAAATATGCTATAATCAATTTATATCATACCGAAAGGATTGAATTTGATGAAATACGATGCCCGTCCATGTCCGCTGGTTAAGAAAACTCAGTTGACTGACACAATTTTTGATTTTAGAATTTCAAATAAAGAGCTTGCAGAAATTGCTAAGCCTGGACAATTTGTCCATATCCGTGTGCCAGGAAAAACTCTCCGCCGTCCGATTTCAATTTGTGATATAAACGGTTCAGAGTTTCGCCTTGTATTTGAAGTTCGTGGAGAGGGTACTGATATACTTTCGCAGACAGAGGTTGGCGGAGAAGTCGATGTGATTGCTCCTTTAGGAAATGGTTTTAAGATAGAGCCAGACAAAAGGACAGTGTTTATTGGAGGAGGTATTGGTGTGCCTCCTATGCTTTATGCCGCAAAGCAGAGCAAAAATGCAGTAACTATCACAGGCTTCAGAGATAAGAGTGCTGTTATACTTGAGAAAGATTTTAAATCAATCAGTGAGCATATTCTTATGACAGATAATGGCTCGGCAGGTAGACAGGGTTTTGTTACAGAGGCTCTGAAAGATGTTATAGGCAATGCTGATATGGTTTGTGCTTGTGGACCAATGGTTATGCTCAGAGGTGTTGCAGAAATTGCTAGTCAGGCTGGTGTGCCTTGTCAGATTTCTTTAGAGGAAAGAATGGCTTGTGGCGTTGGTGCTTGCTTGGGTTGTGCTGTACTTGTTAATAGAGAAGACGGCACACAGGGCTATAAGCATGTTTGCAAAAATGGTCCAGTATTTAATGCAGAGGAGGTTGTATTCTGATGGCAGATTTAAGCGTAAATATTGCAGGTGTAGAATTTAAAAATCCGATTATAGCAGCTTCAGGAACTATCGGTTTCGGTCATGAATACAGCGAGTTCTATCCTCTTGAAGAATTGGGTGGAATCTCTTGCAAGGGAATTACTCTCAAGGAGCGTTTAGGAAATCCCCCGCCAAGAATAGCAGAAACTCCATCAGGTATGCTTAATGCAGTTGGACTTCAAAATCCTGGTGTAGAGCATTTTATAGAAAATGACTTGCCTTGGCTTCGTGAGCAGAACACAGTTATAATTGCAAATGTTGCAGGAAGCACTCAGGAAGATTACTGCAAAATGGCTGAGCGACTTTCTGATACTGATATTGATATGATTGAGCTGAATATTTCTTGCCCGAATGTCAAAGAGGGTGGAGTTCAGTTTGGTACTTCTTGCGAGTCTGTTGGGGCTATTACAAAGGCTGTTCACAAATACTGCAAAAAGCCACTTATAGTTAAGCTTTCACCGAATGTTTCTGATATAGCTTCTATCGCAAAAGCAGCAGAGGCAGAGGGTGCAGACGCACTTTCTCTTATAAATACTCTCACAGGTATGAGAATTGATATAAATACACGCAGACCAATTATAAGAAATATTACAGGCGGTATGTCAGGTCCGGCGGTATTTCCTGTTGCAGTAAGAATGGTATGGCAGGTTGCCAATGCTGTTGATATTCCTATCATAGGAATGGGCGGTATTACTACTTGGAAAGATGCCGTTGAAATGCTTATGGCAGGTGCAGACGCACTTCAAATCGGTACAGCACTTTTCACAGACCCATATTCTCCGGTAAAAATCAGACAAGGCTTGAATGATTATCTCGATAGAAATGGTATGAGGTCTGTAACAGAGCTTACGGGTACTGTTATAACAGACTGAGTTGATGACTTATATAGTCATTGGCATAGGGGAGAATAGTAATGACAAAGATAATTTTAGTCCGCCATTGTCAGGCGGAGGGAAACGAAAAGAGATTTTTTCAGGGAAGAATAAATACAGAGATTACCGAAAAAGGTAAAAGACAGATTGAGGCTACTGTAAATAAGCTTAAAGATGAGCCGATAGATGTTGTTTACTCAAGTCCATTGAAGCGTGCGTTTGTCACAGCTAAGAGCATTGCGGAGAGCCATAATATCTCTGAAGACCAAATTATTCTTGATGATGACCTTATGGAAATAAACGCAGGCATCTGGGACGGAATGTATATAAAGGATATTGTAAGACTTTTCCCTGAACAGAGCGATAACTGGGATAATCACCCAGAACGCTTTAATCCCGAAAAAAGCGAGGGAATGGAAAGCGTTTATCAGCGTGCTGGCAGAATGTTGAGAAAGCTTATTGATAACAATGAGGGCAAATGCGTATGCGTTGTATCACACGGCTGTGCTATAAGAAATATGCTTTGCAATGCCTATGGAAAGCCTATTGATGAGCTTAAAACAGTGCCTTGGGGAACAAATTGTGCGATAAGCACTATTGTTGCTGATGATGGCTGGGTTGAGGTTGTATCTGAAAATGATACAGAACATCTCAAAGATATACAATAATTAACCGAGCTTGCAGAACAGTTATAGCTCGTTTTAGAAAATATATTCAAAGGAAATATTGTTATGATTATAATGTCTGTTGATTTAGGAAAAGTCAGAACGGGCTTAGCTGTGTGCGATAAGAGCGGATTTCTTGCATCACCTGTTGGCGTGATTACGGAAAGAAATCCTGAAGTGCTTGCAGATAAGATAGCAGAAAAAGCAAAGGAACTCAAAGCAGAAAGAATTGTCCTCGGACTACCTAAGAATATGGACGGTTCTGAGGGTGATAGTGCAAAAAATGCAAGAAGCTTTGGTGAGCTTTTAAAGCAAAAAACAGGCTTAGAGCTTATTATGCAGGATGAGCGTGGCACGACTATGACTGCTCACAGATACTTAAACGAAACAAATACAAGAGGAAAAAAGCGTAAGGCTGTTGTTGACAGCGTTGCGGCAGTTATTATTTTACAGGATTATCTTGATAGTGAAAGGAGCAGGCTATGAATTTTTTAAAAGGGAAGAAATTGCCAATAGGGCATTTTTTCCTTGCATTAGCCGCAGGGCTTATGCTCTTTTTGCTTCCAACAGAAGCTAAGGTTCAATGCGAACAGCAATTTTGGTTATTATATGTTCTTTCTGTTTCTGTTACAATTACTGTTGTTTTACTTTTGATTGTAAAAAAATATGAGGTTATGGGAGTTGCACTTATAACGGCAACAAGTCTTTTAGCGATACGATTTGTATTTGAAAGCATAGCCTCAGCTATGAACGGAAATTCAAAGCCACTTGGCGAAGAACTTACACTTTATGATATGATTTCGTGGGTGCTGATATGGTTTGTGCCTTTTGCAATAACTACAAGCATAAAGCTTTTTGCAGTTGCCTCGTGGAATACAAGAGAAAAGCGATATGGTTTTTCAAAGTTTTTGTTTCTGAGTAGTATGGCTTTGCTTATTATCTATGTTATGATAGTTTTTTGCAAGGATATACTTCCATTTAATGGTGATTTCAGCGGTGACAGACAAGTTGTAGCCGTGCCGTTTATGCGGATAGTCAAATGCTTAACAGGAGAACATACTACGGGTATTTTCTATATTTTATGGCATTGCATTTTATTTATTCCGATAGGATTTTTCTTACCGATATTCATATCTAAAATCAGGCTTGTTCCGATAATTCTTATAGGTATAGCTGGTGGAGCACTTTTAGAGCTTTGTCAGCTTGTTCTGAATACTGGTTCGGTATGCTTAGATGATATTATGATGTATACGATTGGTGCTATGCTTGGATATGGTTTAAAGCTTCTGATTGAAAAGACAAGGAGTGTACTTACTCTTGGGCATGATGCAAATATGCTGAAACTTTATTACATTGATAAAAAAGACGAAGAATAAAAATTCCCGACCAATGGAGCGAATCACATTGGTCGGGAATTTTATTCAGGGGAATCTTTTACCCTAATGCAGGTAAGTCTTATTCTGATTTAGGTGTAAAGGTGAACTTATTATCTACAAATTCGCAGATATACTTGCCACCCTTAGCAATAGAGCCATCAAGAATTTTTTCGGAAATATCATCTTCAAGCTTGGACTGAATTGCACGACGGAGAGGTCTTGCACCATAAACAGGGTCAAAGCCTTCCTTAGAGATTTCATCAATAGTGCTATCGGCAAAGGTAATGTCGATTTCCATATTTTCAAGTCTTTTTGTAAGAGTCTTAAGCATACGCTTAGCAATATTCTTGATGTCAGCGTCGTTCAATCTGTTGAAAACGATTATATCATCAATTCTGTTAAGGAATTCAGGCTTAAAGGTGTTTTTAAGCTCGCCCATAACAGCTTCCTTGATTTCTTCTGCAGTTTCTTTTTCGGACTTTGGCTTATCTGAACCATCACTGAGGAAACCAAGACTCTTTTGCTCGTTAGTGATAAGCTTTGCACCAACATTAGAAGTCATAATGATTACAGTGTTACGGAAGTCAACCTTTCTGCCTTGAGAGTCTGTCAAACGACCGTCATCGAGAATCTGGAGGAGCATATTGAATACATCAGGGTGAGCCTTTTCTATCTCATCAAAGAGAATTACTGAATATGGCTTTCTTCTTACTCTTTCAGTAAGCTGACCACCCTCATCGTAACCAACATATCCTGGAGGTGAACCGATGAGCTTAGAAACTGTATGCTTTTCCATAAACTCTGACATATCGAAACGAATCATAGCATTTTCATCGCCGAACATGGCTTCTGCGAGAGTCTTGCAAAGCTCTGTTTTACCTACACCAGTCGGACCTAAGAAGATGAATGAGCCTATCGGACGATTAGGGTCTTTCAAGCCGACACGGCCTCTACGAATAGCCTTTGCGACAGCCTTAACAGCCTCGTCCTGACCGATAATTCTTTCATGAAGGATTGATTCAAGCTTGAGCAAACGCTCGCTTTCTTCCTCGGTAAGCTGTACAACAGGGATACCTGTCCAGCCAGAAACGATTTCTGCTATATCTTCAGGTGTAACTTCGTCATTGGTATGGTCATTTTTCTCACGCCAATTACGCTTTGCATCTTCAATCTTATCCTTGAGTGCCTTTTCTTTATCACGAATTTGTGCAGCACGCTCAAAGTTCTGTTCATTAATAGCAGATTCCTTTTCCTTTTGGAGTTGTGAAAGCTCGTCCTCAAGTCCCTTGACATCATCAGGTGGAGTAAAGTTCTTTAGACGAACCTTAGACGCAGCCTCATCTATAAGGTCGATAGCCTTATCAGGAAGAAATCTGTCTGCGATATATCTTGATGAAAGCTTTACAGCGGCTTCTATTGCGTCATCTGTAATTTTTACCTTGTGGTGAGCTTCATATCTGTCACGAAGTCCTTTAAGGATTTCGATAGCTTCTTCTTCGGAAGGTTCACCGACCATAACAGGCTGGAAACGACGCTCCAAAGCACTATCCTTTTCAATGTACTTTCTATATTCATTTATGGTTGTTGCACCAATAACTTGGAAATCACCTCTTGCAAGAGATGGCTTCAAGATGTTTGCAGTATCGGCTGAACCCTCTGCTGAACCCGCACCAATAATGGTATGAAGTTCATCAATAAAGAGGATTACATTACCAGCCTTTTTAAGCTCACTGATGACATTGTTAATTCTGTCCTCAAAATCGCCTCTATACTTTGTACCAGCAATCATACCAGTAAGGTCAAGAGCGATAACACGCTTATTTTTTAGTGTTTCAGGAACATCACCAGAAACAATCTTCAAAGCAAGACCTTCCGCAACAGCTGTTTTACCGACACCAGGTTCACCGATTAAGCAAGGGTTATTCTTGGTTCTACGAGAAAGAATCTGAATAACACGCTGAATCTCGTCCTTTCTGCCGATGACAGGGTCAATACCACCTTGTGCAGCAATAGCTGTCAAATCTCTGCCATACTTATCAAGTGTCTTGGTGTTACCAGAACCCTTTGATTGCTTTTTGTCAGGTGATGCAATATTTCCTTGCTCATCGGAGCTGCCAAGAAGGTTTTGAAGATTTTCTATTAAATCATTAGCCCTAACACCCATTTCGCCAAGGAATCTTACAGCATAGCTGTCTGTATCGGCAAGTATTGCAAGTAAGATATGCTCAGTGCCAACATAGTTATTGCCGAGCCTTGATGCCTGCATAATAGATGTCTGAATAATACGCTTTGTGCGTGGTGTGAAATCATCAGGCGAAAGTGTAATGTATTCGCCTAAACCGATTTCAGATTTGATAAGTTCTTCAAGCTTATCGGCAGATGCACCTGCTTCTGTAAGAGCATTATAAGCAACACCATCGTTTACTTTGAGAAGTCCGAGCAAAATATGCTCACTTCCGATGTATGTGAAGCCTAAGTCCTGTGCAGATTCGATTGCAAGATTGATTGCACTGTTTGCCTTTTCTGTAAATCCATTAAACTTATACATAAAGCAATACCTCCCATTTATAATATACAATAAACTTAATCAATAATTTCTCGGAATTTGTTAGTTCTCAAGTCTTCTGTTATTTGGAATGTTCGTCTTGAGCATTGTAGAACGGACGACATCGGCTCTGATTCTATCTCGCTCTGATGGTGAAAGCTTTTTGCCGACATTCTTCATAAGTGTTGCAGGCTGTGTTTCAATCATAAGCCTGTTGATAATATCAAAATCGAGCTTGTCGATGATTCCTGCCGCGATGCCGAAACGAATGTTAGAAAGTAGTTTCATACATTCTTCGTTAGACATAAGCCTTGCATATCTTGAAAGACCATAGGAACGGCTGATAGCATCTATAACCTCAATGTTTTTAGTTAGATTATTTCTTGCCTCACGCTCCTGTGCAACAAGCTGAAGTGCTACATCTCTAAGATTGCTCATAGCCTGTTCTTCAGAGATGCCGAGCGTAACCTGATTAGAAAGCTGATACAAGGCTCCCTTTGGTTCACTGCCTTCGCCGTACATACCACGAAGGACAAGTCCAAGCTTTGAAAGAGTTGAAGCTATTCTGTTCATAGCCTTACTTTGTTGAAGTCCTGGAAGATGGAGCATAAGAGATGCTCTCATACCTGTACCGAGGTTTGTCGGACACTGGGTAAGATAACCAAGCTTATCGTTGAAAGCAAAGTTAAGACGCTCATCAAGGAGAGTATCAATCTTATCAGCAATATCATATGCAGCTGTAAGGTCAAGACCTTGATGCATAACCTGAATACGGATATGGTCTTCTTCGTTAATCATAACGCTGACGCTTTCATCATCAAGGAGAAGAAGCCCTCTGCCTTGTCTGTCTGAAATGAATTCAGGGCTTACAAGGTGACGCTCTACAAGAGAAACAGCCTCTTCCTGAGTAAGCTCAGGCATTTGAATGTATTCAAATCTGCTTGCGAGAGCGGAATTGCCATTAAGAATAGCGTCCTTTACCAGTGCGGTGACTTTGCATTTTGTTTCATCATTAAGTCGGCAGGGGAAAGGATATTCTTTAAGATTTCGTGCGAAACGAATTCTTGTGCTTATGACTACATCGCCCTCATTGCCACTTTTGTTATACCACTTATCCATAATTAAATCCCCCTCTCTTAGCCTTTAGCTTCAAGCTCTTTGATTTGGTCACGGAGCTTTGCAGCTTTCTCAAATTCTTGTTCTTTAATTGCAGTTGTAAGCTCTTCCTTGAGCTTTGCGAGGGTACTCTTCATTTTAACCTCGCTGCCCGCAGATTTTGCAAGCTTGCCAATATGAACTGTCTTGCCGTGTATTCTTTGGATTGATGGAAGAAGCTCATCATAGAATATGTCATAGCAGTTTGCACAACCAACCTTACCACTTTTTGCAATATCATCAAAGGTACTGCCACAGCAGTTGCAGCGTTTTCTGCTTTTTAAGGTTCTGCTCTCACTGCCACCCATAAGACTTCCTAAGAATTTATCGAAATCCATTCCGAAATTTCCGAAGAAAGAATTATATCCGAGTTTCTGAGCACATTCACGGCAAAGATTTACTTCTGCAAGTTCACCGTTAATTATTGTTTTGATGTGAGTAGTTGCTTGGTTTTGACCACAGGATTGACATAACATAAAGATTCCTCCTATTCATTTATTATCATATGTGTTATAAGCAAATTTTTGAAGATTGAGGCTCTGAGCGAATCACGTTTTTGTGGTGGTGTATCGCCATAAGCCTTATCGGAAAGTGCCGCACTCATCAATGCTGAATCATATGCGGAAATTATACCGCTATCCTTCATATTCCTAAGCATAATCGCTGCGGAAGATGAACTTAGCTTATCTCCAATGGAATTAACTATGTGCATAATAGCGGAGCGTCTGTCGGTGGTAACTCTTGTGATTCTGATGTAGCCACCGCCACCACGCTTGCTCTCTACGATATATCCCTGCTCAGGAGTAAATCGGGAGGTTATAACATAGTTTATCTGACTTG
>OHCC01001400.1_pt1 | contig 10348 bp, 7 predicted proteins | sample 1577521 | NCBI WGS metagenome assembly OHCC01 (sample SAMEA3879533, study PRJEB24766) | human gut metagenome | biome: human-associated habitat; feature: feces | place: USA | collected 1985/1987
TAGAAGCACCGGCCACGATAGCTCCCGGATTACCCATACGCCCTGATGCACATCCGCTCAAAAGTAAAACGGAAAGCAAAAATACTGTTAGTTGTTTCTTCATGAGCCTTTCTATTTTAATATTTTTATTCTATTACCTTAAAACGAGCGAAACGCAATAATAGTTGTTTCTCTCCCGCATTTTTAAAATGAATAGTTGCCTTTGCATTGTCTCCCGTGCCTTCTACCTTCATCACTTCTCCCAAACCGAAACGTTCATGTTCAATTCTCTGTCCGGCTTGTAATCCAACAACCGATACCGGACCGGAAGACATCGCTTGAGAACCGCCACTTACCGTACTTACCTTTTTCAAATTTCTCGGCACACTGGGAGCTATTATCTGAGCCTTCGGTCGCTCCTTTCGTTCCGAAGAAGCACTTCCAAAAGGTGTAGTACGCGACGGAGAAGCAGAACGAGTGAATCCTCCTTCAATCTCCCTGCGGAAGCGTCCTGCGCCTTCATCCACCGAACGACTGATTCCCGCTTCGTGCGGCATTTTCAAATAATGGATATCAATATCACGCAAGAAACGACTGGGACTCCCAAACTCCATCTTTCCATAACGGAAGCGTGTTTTGGCAAAAGACAAGTAGCAATGTTCCTCTGCACGGGTAATGGCGACATAGAACAAACGGCGTTCTTCCTCCAATGCACGGGGAGAATCGCCAACCATCCCACTTGGAAATAGGTTTTCTTCCAGACCGACTACAAAAACATTCTTAAATTCCAATCCTTTGGCGGAATGAACTGTCATCAACGTTATCTTTTCTCCGTCATCCGCTTTGTCGGAATCCTGATCGGTGAGCAACGCAATCTCTGAAAGAAAATCGGTAAGAGATATATTCGGATTGCCTTCCTCCTGCCGCAAAGCACAGAAATCATTCATTCCATTCACCAATTCTTCTATGTTTTCCTTACGGCTCAAGTTCTCCGGAGAAGTATCCTGACACACATCGTTCATAATGCCCGATTGACGGATAATATCCACACCTATCTCGTACGCATTCTTATCCGCCTGATCGGTTATAAAACCCTCGATCAATGCACGGAAACCTTGCAGCTTTGTATGAGTACCTTTGTTGATGTTCAGTCCATAGGTCAACGGTTCACAAAGCGTTGACCACAGACTGACTCCATGATCAGTTGCCGCTGATATGATTTTACCGACCGTAGTATCTCCGATACCACGAGCAGGATAATTAATAATTCGTTTGAATGCTTCTTCATCATTCGGATTCACCACCAAACGGAAATAAGCAATCACATCTTTTATCTCTTTACGTTGGTAGAATGAAAGTCCGCCATAAATTTTATAAGGCATACTCCGCTTCCGAAGAGCTTCCTCAAAAATACGACTTTGTGCATTCGTACGATATAGGATAGCAAAATCAGCATACCCGTAATGATATTCCCGACGAAGTTCAGATACCTTATTAGCAACGATATCCCCTTCTTCCACATCACTATATGCCTGAAATACACCGATAGCTTCCCCTTTCTCCTTTTCGGAAAATACGGCTTTACGTATCTGGCGCTCATTCTTTTCTATCAAGCTGTTGGCAGCACAAACAATGGTCTGTGTGGAACGATAGTTCTGCTCCAACTTGAAAACTTTCGTATTCGGATATGTCTTCGTAAAGTAAAGGATATTATCAATATCCGCTCCACGAAAAGAGTAGATACTCTGCGCATCATCGCCTACCACACAAACACGCTGATTTTCTTTCGTCAATTGCAGAACAATGCTATGTTGCGCATAATTAGTATCTTGATACTCATCAACGAGTATATATCGGAATTGGTCTTGATAACGTGCCAATACTTCCGGATAATCACGAAATAAGATATAAGTATATACCAGCAGATCATCAAAATCCATAGCTCCCGCCTGACGACACCTTTCCCAATAACGGGTATAGATATCACGAATAGCAGGCATTTTTACAGCCATATCGCTTTCATATGCTTCTTTATTGGCAGCGTATCCCGTAGGAGTGACCAAATGATTCTTTGCATTGGAGATGCGGGCTTGTACCGTTCCCGGTTTATAAGTCTTTTCGTCCAGTCCCATTTCCTTAATAATAGAACGAAGCAGACTTTTACTATCAGCCGTGTCGTAGATTGTAAACTGCGAGGTAAAGCCGATATATTGCGCCTCAGCACGAAGAATACGGGAGAAGATGGAATGAAATGTACCCATCCACAAGTAACGTGCCCGTTCCGCCCCCACTTGTCGGGCAATACGTTCTTTCATCTCACGTGCCGCCTTATTGGTAAAGGTAAGTGCAAGAATATTCCACGGATTGTAACCGTTCTCCAACAGATAGGCTATTTTATAAGTCAGCACACGTGTCTTACCCGAACCCGCACCGGCTATCACTAGCGAAGGCCCGTCATTGTAAGTCACCGCCGCGCACTGACTCTCATTCAATTCCTTTATATAATTGATATTCATAACAGCATTATAAAAACAATGAGGATTTTTAACAAACCCTTGGCGTTCAAATTTGTTCTCAATACAAAAGTATAATATTCATTTGAGAATGACGGTATTTTTATGATTTTTCGTCACTAACTATTTTAACCTAACCCCCAAAGCAATGAAAAAAAGTATATTGTTATCAATTATTTTGAGTTTAAGCCTAGTCGCCTGCATTCCACAGGCTATGGCGCAAAAACAAAGCCGTATGGAAAAACTGCTAAGGTATCTGAACGATAATGATACGGAAAAATGGCAGAAGAACCGAGAAAAGGTAGACAACGACACGAAGGCATATTATGCCGAAGAGCTGGCCCTGCTGGATGTCCTCAACGGGTTGTGGAACGAACAAAGCGAACAAGCCGCAACCGATTATTTCGGATGTTACGGGAAAGCGGCAAACGCCTACTTCTCCAACATCTGTGAGGAAGAGAAAATACCGCTTCCGAACGTACAGGACAGAGCGGAACAGGCTATTATCCACATATTGGAGGCTTCGAAAGAACAGATACCTTTCAGCCGTACACTGCTGGACAGTATTCGTTCAAGCGGTTATACGGCAGACTCCGTTATTGCACAGAAGATACGGAATATCCGCGAATTGGCTTTATTGGAAGGTATGCTGACAGCGCCTGCACTCAGTACATATCAGACATATATAGCGGAATATCCGAACGGGAAATTTATCCCGCAAATCAATGCTGCCGAAAACAAACGGTTATACGGGATTGTAAAGCATACCCCGTCACAGGAAAATTTCAAAGCTTTTTTTGACGATCCGGCAATGCTAAAGTTTTTCACGGACAAAGAAACGCGCCCGTTTTTGCCAGAAGTCCAAGCTTTATATGATGATTTTCTATTCCATTGTATCGACAGTCTGAGAGAGGGAAACAATGCAAACGCCCTCCGGCAGGTTATTGACGATTATAAACGCAACCCTTATCTGAGTTCCTCAGCACGTACCCATCTGGACGACCTCGAATATCTTAGCGAGAAAGCTGATTTTGAACTTTTGAAACCGGCAATAACCAATTCCGAATCTTTGGGTTTGTTGCAGGAATTCCTCAGTACACATAAGTACAAAGAGTTTCGTGATCAAGCCAATGCGCTACGAGCTCCATTCATTCTACAGACAATCATCTCCACTCCCACTTCCGTAAAATATTACAATGCGGGACGACTGATCAAGTCTGCCGCCAACGACAGCACTGGGAATGTGTCAACCACTTATTCGTACAATGACAAGGGGCAGCTTGTCTCTATATTATCCCTGACTATGAAAAACGGTCAGGTGAGTGACGAGGTGCAAACAAACAGACTGTATGACCCTCAAGGGCACTGCATCTTTGAAGTGCAGACAAATCCCAAGACCAAAACGGACATTTACCGAAGGACACGCCGTATCGGTGCCGATGGAAGCATCGAGAGCGATTCACTTAAATATATGGACGGAAGGTCGATTATCAGCACATACAATAAACAAGGCTTATTGACTGAAGCCAAAGAATATAATAAGAACGGAGAACTCCAAGCATACACAGCGAACAAGTATGATGAAAAAGGCAGATTGACCGCATCGCAACATCAGAACTTGCTTATGGCTAACTCCGCCGATCAAGTTATCTCCCAAAAAGATACTTATGAATATGATAAATACGGTTATTTGACTCAGATAGCTTATCAGCGTATTTTAGGCAATAACCAGAAAACATCCGGTTACCTGACTTGTATGTATGATAAATATGGCAATCCGATTGACGGAAATTCTTATTATGAATATGATAATACAGGGCAATGGGTCTGCCGTACAAATCGCGGAAATCCCCAAGAGGTGGAACGGGTACAGTATATTTATAAATAAAAGTGAAGATACTGCGAACCTTTTACCAAATGCTTCTGTTATTATAGTATAACAAGCCATTTAAAACTTGTAACATTATGAATACTATATTAATGTCTTTAATTATGATGACCATGACTTACGAAATGCCTAAACTTCCTTACGCAAACAATGCGTTGGAACCTGTAATCAGTCAGCAAACGATAGATTTCCATTACGGAAAACATCTGCAAACATATGTAAATAATCTGAATAGCCTTGTGCCCGGAACAGAATATGAAGGTAAAACGGTAGAAGAAATCGTCGCCTCAGCACCGGACGGAGCTATATTCAATAACGCCGGACAAGTATTGAACCACAATCTATATTTTCTGCAATTTGCCCCCAAACCTGCCAAGAAAGAACCGACAGGCAAACTGGGAGAAGCCATCAAGCGTGACTTCGGCAGCTTTGAAAACTTCAAGAAAGAATTCAATGCGGCAGCGGTAGGATTATTCGGTTCAGGATGGGCCTGGTTGTCCGTTGATAAAAACGGAAAACTGCACATCACCAAAGAAGGAAACGGCAGTAACCCTGTACGTGCCGGATTGAAACCTCTTCTAGGTTTTGACGTGTGGGAACACTCTTACTACCTGGATTACCAGAACCGTCGTGCCGACCATGTCAATGCCCTGTGGAGTATCATCGACTGGGATGTGGTGGAAAACAGAATGTAACGGATTTACTGACTAAACTATACTTGAACAAGGTCGTTGTGATTTTCACAGCGACCTTGTTTAGGCTATATAGATGCCACCAACACAAATATCCGACAGAAAAATGAAAAAAAATCAACCGATTTAGTGTTTTTCTGTTTCTTTTTCACTTACTTTGCTCCCGTAAAGACAAAGGGGTGCCCCATGAGGGGCTGAGATTATACCCTAAGAACCTGATGCAGTTAGCACTGACGTAGGGATTGTGTTTCTTCTTATCGCCTTTCCATAAAAGCACGCTCTTTGTATTTACTTTCAACTTATTTATTCTGATAGGACAATGAAAGTACAAGTGAACAACAAAGAGGTGGAAATGACTCTTGACTCTACCCTTACGCAACTGACAGCACAGCTCGAACTTCCGGTTCAAGGCATTGCTATCGCCGTAAACAACAAAATGATTCCCCGTACCGAATGGGAACGTTTTTCGTTGCACGAGAATGACAATCTGGTAATTATCAAAGCGGCTTGCGGAGGATAGTAAGATGATCAGTCTACAATTTATCACTCACCGGACCGAACGGTATTCTTACTTCGAATCGGCACGTATGGCACTCGAAGGAGGCTGCAAATGGATTCAGTTACGCATGAAGGACGCACCACTCGATGAAGTGGAAGCGGTAGCCTTGCAACTAAAACCGCTCTGCAAAGAGCATGAAGCTATCCTGATTCTGGACGACCACGTCGAACTGGCTAAGAAACTGGAAGTGGACGGTGTACATCTGGGAAAGAAGGATATGCCTATCGATCAGGCAAGACAGATACTCGGAGAAGCCTTTATCATTGGCGGCACAGCCAATACGTTCGAGGATGTCCTACTGCATTATCGTGCCGGAGCAGATTATCTCGGCATCGGTCCTTTCCGGTTCACTACTACAAAGAAAAACCTGAGCCCTGTTCTGGGGCTGGAAGGCTATACCGCTATTTTATCTCAGATGAAGGAGGCGAATATCGAACTCCCGGTAGTAGCTATCGGAGGAATCACCAACGAAGATATCCCCGATATCCTCCGCACAGGAGTCAATGGCATCGCCTTGTCCGGAACGATTCTCCGGGCGGAAGATCCGGCAGAGGAGACACGCAGAATTTTGGAGAGTTATTAATTACGTCAAATGTATAATCAAATAAAAGAAGAGAAAAGTGGAAAAGTTAGTAATTGCAGGACGTGAATTCAGCTCACGCCTTTTCTTGGGAACAGGAAAATTCAACTCCAATGAAATAATGGAGCAATCTATTCTGGCTTCGGGCACAGAAATGGTAACGGTTGCCATGAAACGTATTGACATGGACAACAAAGAGGACGATATGCTGAAACATATTATCCATCCGAATATCCAGTTATTACCCAACACTTCCGGTGTACGCGATGCGGAAGAGGCTGTGTTTGCCGCACAGATGGCGCGTGAGGCATTCGGAACAAACTGGCTGAAACTAGAGATTCACCCAGATCCCCGCTACCTGCTCCCCGACTCTATCGAGACACTGAAAGCTACGGAAGAGTTGGTAAAACTAGGTTTCGTCGTATTGCCTTATTGTCAGGCAGACCCCGTGCTTTGTAAACGGTTGGAAGAAGCCGGAGCAGCTACCGTTATGCCTCTCGGCGCTCCGATCGGCACAAATAAAGGATTGCAGACCAAAGAATTCCTACAGATTATTATCGAGCAGGCAGGTATCCCTGTTGTCGTTGATGCAGGTATCGGTGCGCCAAGCCATGCCGCTGAAGCAATGGAACTGGGAGCTTCCGCCGTACTGGTAAATACAGCAATTGCCGTTGCCGGAAACCCGATAGAAATGGCGAAGGCCTTCAAAACTGCCACCGAAGCCGGAAGACAGGCATACGAAGCGGGATTAGGACTGCAAGCGGACAACTTTATAGCCGAAGCCAGCTCACCGCTGACTGCTTTTTTGGATAAATAATATGAATAAGTAGCTGACTGCTAAAAGAACAATTATGGAACAAAGAATAAAATTTCCCCGCTCTCAGAAAGTATATTTACCCGGAAAACTTTATCCGAATATCCGCGTTGCCATGCGGAAAGTGGAGCAAGTGCCCAGTGTCAGTTTTGAAGGCGAAGAAAAGATTGTAACTCCCAATCCGGAAGTATATGTGTATGACACCAGCGGACCGTTCAGTGATACGGAAATGAGTATTGATCTCAAAAAAGGCTTGCCCCGAATGCGTGAAGAATGGATTGTCGGTCGTGGTGATGTGGAGCAACTACCCGAAATCACTTCCGAATACGGACAAATGAGACGGAACGACAAAAGCCTCGACCACCTGCGTTTTGAGCATATCGCTCTGCCTTATCGGGCAAAAAAAGGAGAGGCTATTACTCAGATGGCATACGCCAAAAAGGGAATTGTCACTCCGGAGATGGAGTATGTGGCCATCCGTGAAAACATGAATTGCGAAGAGTTAGGAATCAAGACTTATATCACTCCCGAATTTGTCCGCCAGGAGATTGCGGAAGGACGTGCCGTACTGCCCGCCAACATTAATCATCCGGAAGCCGAACCGATGATTATCGGACGTAACTTTCTGGTAAAAATCAATACGAATATCGGAAACTCGGCTACTACTTCGAGCATTGACGAAGAGGTAGAAAAAGCATTATGGAGTTGCAAATGGGGAGGCGATACGTTGATGGATCTCTCTACCGGAGAAAACATTCATGAGACACGTGAATGGATTATCCGCAACTGCCCCGTACCCGTCGGCACAGTCCCTATCTATCAGGCTCTTGAGAAAGTAAACGGTGTGGTGGAAGACCTGACTTGGGAAATTTACCGGGATACTTTGATTGAACAATGCGAACAAGGAGTGGATTACTTTACCATCCATGCAGGTATCCGTCGGCACAATGTCCATCTTGCCGACAAGCGGTTGTGCGGTATTGTCAGTCGCGGAGGAAGTATCATGAGCAAATGGTGTCTGGTGCACGACCGGGAAAGTTTCTTATATGAACACTTTGACGACATCTGCGATATTCTGGCACAGTATGATGTGGCAGTATCTTTGGGCGACGGACTTCGTCCGGGTTCTATCTACGACGCGAATGACGAAGCGCAGTTTGCAGAATTGGATACAATGGGAGAATTAGTGTTACGCGCATGGGATAAGAATGTGCAAGCATTCATCGAAGGCCCCGGACACGTTCCGATGCACAAGATCAAAGAAAATATGGAACGCCAGATTGAGAAGTGCCACGATGCGCCGTTCTATACACTCGGCCCGCTGGTAACGGATATCGCTCCGGGATATGATCATATCACTTCCGCCATCGGTGCGGCACAAATCGGATGGTTGGGAACGGCAATGCTTTGCTATGTCACTCCTAAGGAACATCTTGCCCTGCCGGACAAAGAAGACGTACGTGTGGGAGTCATCACTTATAAGATTGCCGCCCATGCCGCCGACCTCGCCAAAGGACATCCGGGAGCACAGGTACGTGATAATGCATTGAGCAAAGCCCGGTATGAGTTCCGTTGGAAAGACCAGTTTGATTTATCACTTGACCCGGAACGTGCACAAAGCTACTTCCGTGCCGGACATCATATCGACGGAGAATACTGTACGATGTGCGGACCTAATTTCTGTGCGATGCGGTTGTCACGTGATTTAAAGAAGAACAAAAACTAATCACTAAAAATTATGTTTTCAGACGAATTAGAAAAAATATCCTGGGAAGAGACGACAAAAGCCATCTATTCCAAAACGGATGCAGACGTACGACGTGCATTGGGTAAAAAAGAGCACCTGGACGTCAACGATTTTATGGCATTGATTTCTCCGGCCGCCGCTCCTTACCTGGAAGTGATGGCACGCCTCAGCCAGAAATATACATTGGAACGGTTCGGCAAGACCATCTCTATGTTTGTTCCGCTCTATCTGACTAATTCTTGCACCAACTCTTGTGTGTATTGCGGTTTCCATATCAGTAATCCGATGAAAAGAACCATACTGACAGAGGAAGAGATTATCAACGAGTACAAGGCTATCAAACGTCTGGCTCCTTTCGAGAATCTCCTGCTAGTGACCGGCGAGAATCCCGCGGCAGCGGGTGTTCCTTATATCGCCCGCGCTTTGGACTTAGCCAAACCTTATTTCAGCAATCTCCAGATTGAGGTAATGCCGCTTAAAGCAGAAGAATACAAGGAGCTGACCAATCATGGCCTGAACGGAGTAATCTGCTTTCAGGAGACTTACAACAAAGCAAATTACAAGACGTACCATCCGAGAGGCATGAAGTCCAAATTTGAATGGCGTGTCAATGGCTTCGACCGTATGGGACAGGCAGGTGTGCACAAAATCGGTATGGGGGTATTGATCGGTCTGGAAGAGTGGCGGACAGATGTTACGATGATGGCTTATCATCTGCGCTATCTGCAGAAGCACTATTGGAAAACGAAATATAGCGTGAACTTCCCGCGTATGCGCCCGTCGGAGAATGGAGGTTTCCAGCCCAATGTCATCATGAACGACCGCGAACTCGCCCAACTCACATTCGCCATGCGTATCTTCGACCATGATGTAGATATCTCTTATTCTACCCGTGAAAGTGCGGAGATACGCAACAACATGGCAACACTGGGTGTAACGACCATGAGTGCGGAAAGTAAGACCGAACCGGGAGGATACTACAGTTATCCCCAAACACTGGAGCAGTTTCATGTCAGCGATGAACGGAAGGCCGTGGAAGTGGAACGTGATTTGAAAAAGCTGGGACGTGAACCTATTTGGAAGGATTGGGACCAGTCGTTCGATTTCAAAAGATAGGCTGATGCGATACGACAGACAAATGATACTCCCCGAAATCGGAGAAGAAGGTCAGCTTAAGCTGAAAAAAGCAAAAGTACTCATCGTGGGTGTGGGAGGGCTGGGCTCTCCCATTGCCCTCTATCTGGCAGGAGCAGGCGTAGGCTGCATCGGACTGGTAGACGACGACCGGGTAAGTATCAGCAACTTGCAACGGCAAGTGCTCTATTCCGAGAACGAACTGGATAAACCGAAAGCTGTATGTGCCGCAGAAAGACTTTCCGCACTAAACAGCGGAATCAGTATCCTGCCCTATTCCACCCGGCTGACAGAGGAAAATGCCGGCAATATCATCCGCAAATATGATATCGTAGTAGACGGATGCGATAATTTCGCCACACGCTATCTGATTAACGATATCTGCATTGAACAAAGGAAACCGTACGTATATGGTGCCATCTGTGGTTTTGAAGGTCAGGTT
>OHCC01001405.1_pt1 | contig 10321 bp, 6 predicted proteins | sample 1577521 | NCBI WGS metagenome assembly OHCC01 (sample SAMEA3879533, study PRJEB24766) | human gut metagenome | biome: human-associated habitat; feature: feces | place: USA | collected 1985/1987
ATAGCAGCATTTGAAGTATAGTTAGCTCCTGCCGCATAAGCTACAGCACCTGTCGCAGACTTAGCCCAACCTTTAAAGTTATAGTTCGTCCTGGTAGGTTTAGTAGTTGATAATTTAAGAGTTACACCGTACGTTTTCGTTTGCTGTGCAGGTGCTCCACTTCCTCCGTTAGCATTATAAGTAACTTTGTAAGTGATAGCCTGCCATACCGCATAAAGAGTAACACTCGCATTTGCTGTATAACTTGCCCCAGCAGCATAAGCCACACCCCCAGTAGAAGATGTGGCCCAACCTTTAAATGTATATCCTGTTCTCGTAGGTTTTGTAGACGATAATGTAATGTTTGTTCCATGCCATTTTGTCTGTTGAGATGGAGCACCTGAACCTCCGTTTGCGTTATAACTAATCTTATAGGAAGTTTTAGCCGCAACCGAGATCGATCCACTGGCAGTCTTAGTTCCAGCGTAGGTTCCGCTCCATGTGAAATTCATTTCAAAGGAGAACCACAAAGCGATAGATCTTGCTGATGTTCCCTTTGTAATAGTTACGGTTCCACTTGTAATTGTCTGAGAACTTTTACCACCTATGGAGAATGTTCCAGATTTAACAACTTTACCATCTATTTTGACACTGTAATTTTTCGCAACGCTAGAGTTAACAGTATATCCATGAGTTACCCATTTGAGTGTCCAAGAAAGTGTGGCAGTGGTTGCAGTACTACTTGACTGAGTTACTACAAGTTGAACCTGCGGACAGGATGAACTACCAAATTGTGCCGTTGTTAAAGTTGCCATTATGAATCACTTCCTTTCCAAATGAGACCCATGTTACCGTTACTGCGCTCTGCAAATGCAAATCCGCCAAATGCTAATTCATCCTCAACTTCTGCTTTTCCGATTTTTAACGATTGGTTAGTTACATATGCCGGGACGGTTGTACCATCCATGAATTTTATAGCTGTATTGGTGATTAGAACTTTAAACGAACTCTCATTTCCAAGCTCAATGCACGGTTCGTCTCCATCAGTTGTGATTCGAATATAATTCGTTAACTCTTCCAAACCTGTCACAGCATTTTCCAATGCAGTGATATCTCCACCTTGAGCGTCAATATCATTCTCCAAAGACTTTATTCCATCAATAGCATTCTGTAATTGAGTTAAAGTCTCACCCATAGAAAATATCCATCCACTTGATGTTTGCTCCATTAACGAAGCTCCGCTACCGTCAACAACCATGGTAGATATTGAATCAGCTATCTGTGAAATCCTAGATTCTGCTTGTTCGATACGTTCAGTCAATCTATCGGCTGCATCTTGAGCAGCATTTTCCGCTGCTTCTAAGCCATTAGATGACGCTAAATCTTCCGGAGCCGGTGTCCAGTCGGTTGCTTTGTTTCCGAGTTCGAATTTAACATTTCGAATTTTGCAACCTACCTGTGTTGGACAATATATCTCTATTTTGTTACTACTAATCAAGTCAGTTCCTTCTTCTCCTTTATCAGCAACGGTAATGTCCAATTCTTGATGTACCCAAGTAGTTCCAACAGCCTGGATTGAATTGTTTATAGTCATTACATATCTGGGTGTTCCGTTCGTATTATATACATTGCAAGTTGTACTTCCGTTTGGACTAACGATATCAAAACTCATTTTGACTTTTTCCCCAACGAAGTTACTCATAGGAACTGTCAGATTATAAAATTGTGAAAAAGAACCTGTATCTTGATATGTTGCTAAACCACTACGACCATCACCATCATAATCAACGTCTCTTGTTCCGAAATAGTTTCTTCCTCCTATTTCAAGTCCGTCAATCTTATTATTAGTGCTATTCGCAGTGTTCTGTGCATTAACCGCTTTGTTGTATGCCTGCTTCGCCGCTTCATACGAGCTCGATTTCGAAACTGACGAATATCTAAAATTCCCATTTGTAAATACAGTACAATCCACGAAATATAAAGTATTAGTAGATCCAGCACTGTATGAAGGTTCCGTCAATGACCAATTACCGCCTGGCGGATTACTTGTGGGTTTGGCCGGGATGTTGGTAGTAGACGATTGTAACAGATAATATCGAGTTACAGATTCTATATCAACGATATGGGATATTGTTATCTCGGCCTTCCCCCTAATCATATTAAGCTCCTTACTGCTCTAACTGAGCGGTATAAACTACAGAATTAGTAACCTCAGCCGCTGATACGCTCAATGTCTTACTGGTTTTAATTGCTGTAGTTGATCCCTGTTTATACCATTTAATACTTCCAAGAGATCCGCATACTCCGGCGTCCGTGATTGACTGTTCAATAGCGCCTTTAAATACATGAGCTGTTAATACAGTAGAGCCGGAATTGTTCTTAAATATAGTTCCGTTTGAGGAAGTAATGGTAATTGTAATAGCATCAGCTCCAGCATTACCCTGAGCACCTGTTGCTCCATGAGTTCCGATGATTGCTGGAGTAGAAGAAGCTGTCTGACCATTTGTATATGTAGTCTTCTGATATGACCAAATATATTTGTTTGTTGTTGTAGTTGCTGTCGGTGTAGTTGACCATCCACTTGTAGATGTAGTCACTCCACTTGATGCGGATGTTGTAAGGTAGAAAGTTTCAACCTTCGATATGCCATTACCTGTAGCACCTGTCTGACCTGTAGCTCCTGTTGCCCCATGAGTACCAATAATGACAGGTGTGGTTGTGGTCGGAGAACCTGTAGTATACGAAATTTTCTGATAACTCCACAAATATTTGTTAGTTGTTGTAGTGGACTGCATTGATGTTGTCCATCCGGTAGTAGAAGTAGTAACACCAGAAGGAGATGATGAAGCCAGGTAGTAGGTTTCAACTCCCGTAATACCTTTTCCCGGAGATCCAGTAGCTCCTGTCTGTCCAGTTGCTCCTGTCTGCCCCTTCATCGCTACCGCAAACGAGAACTTCTTATTTACGGTGATTCCATCCACTACTACAGGTATTGTAGCCTCACAAGCTTCTGTAATTGCAGCTGTTGTTGTGAATGTTATTTTCACGGCTGATGTTCCACTGTTTGCCACAGATGCACTAATTCCTTCTGGACAAGTTATATTAGCTGCTGTAACACTAACCGATGAACACTGATTTGTTCCGCAGAATGCAACAGCTTCTGTAGTACAAGTCAGACCAGTAGCTGTACCGCTAGTACCTCCAACAAAAGTGTAAGCTTCACTAGTTAACATGACTGAATACGCGTCTGTAACGTCTATAATCGTAATCTGATCAGCTGATCTAATTGCCATTTTGATTTTCCTCCCTTATTAAACAATTAATTGTATCGACGTCTTCAGGACTTAGTGTGAAGGTAAAACCATCGTTGCCAAGTCGCTCATCGTCGGCTGATATAACTCCAAATGAATCGTCATTAAGTCGTTGCCAGCTCCATTCAAGGTATGCACCAGGACCAACTGCCTCTTTAAGGGTTTTCATATCTGTAATTCTTCTGCTTCCACGATAAATAACCGCCGATAATACGGTGGCTACTTGATCGTTCTTAAATACAGTTCCTCTCGATGATTAAATCCTCAAAAGAGTTGTTACTTCATCCTCAATCTGGGTCATATGATTTTTGATGCTATCAATCTCTTCTTGAAGACTTGGACCGCTGCTACCACCAGCAGACATTGATATGCTGTTTGCTGATATTTCGAGCTTATAAGTACCGTCTTCTGTTTTATAATATTTCAAGAAATTGCTAGAGTCTCCGAAAGCTATTTGCCCCTCATTATCGAGATAAATACCACGAGTATTGTTATCTACAGTCTCTTTAACTCCAGAATATATGGAATTGTTTGTTATATTAAGTCCACCAATAGTTGCGCCAAAAGCAACCAAATCGCTAACTGATATCTTCTCTGCTGTTACTGATTTCGCTCTAATGACTTGTCCATTAAGGCTGTTATAATCAGTTTGTTCGGCTTCTGTGGTAACTCCATCTGTATTAAGTTTGTAATATAGACCGTCTTCACCTTTCACCACTAACTTATCAGCAACAATAGTATTGGCTTCAATCATGTCACCACGGATAGTAACACCGACCAACTCTCCTGTGAGCGTTTGATCTCCTACAACCAAATCTTTAATAAGACCACTTTCAGTAAATAAGTTTGTAATAGCAGCTTTTCCGATATTGGAAAAATCGATATTGGCATATTTACCGTCAAGGTTGGCAATTGTAGCGTTGATGGCAGTTAAATCCTCTGTGGTAAGATTCTTGAAGTTACCAAAGTCAGATTCTAAATTATGAATATTAGCGTCGACAGCTTCCAGACTTCCTATTGTCGCGTATTTAATATCAGCTATATCGGCATCGAGTTTCTTAGCGTTTAAGTTTTCTATTTCCGCAGAATTAGCGGTTAGTTTCCCTTCAATTGTTGCATCATTGGCTTTTAATGTTTCAATATCGGCTTTGCTAGCAGTCAATGTATCTTTAATAGTCACATTATCACTGACTAAGTCATCGATACGACCCATCTGAGCATCGAATTCTTTAGTACTTACTTTGTCAGCAATTACTATTTCGAATTCTGATATTTGATCACCAATTTCCGTAACAACTTTATTACTAGCCGACGGGGATGACGTGCTACCAGTGACAGTCGCAGAATGGTCTTTAATTGTCACAATAACTCGGTCACCGTTTTCTACTACTGTAGTAGATTTCATAGGTGTTAATAGATCAGACCCATCAAGCTTTACAAATTTCTCACCATTGTAATCGACTATTGTTCCAAAAGAGGTGCTTTCGGAAGGTTCCTTTTTGGTATCTTTAGTCGCTTTTACGAATTGTGATATCAAATCGCTAGAGAGTCCCATTAAATATCACCCCCATAATTTAGTTGTAAATACAGCTTTCTCTGTAACTGGACATCCAGGCTCACATTTGATAGATTGACTAACAACTTTGGCTTTTATGTTACTTATTCCAGCTCGTTTATAGTTAAGACGTACACAATCATTTAACCGTACAGGACAATACGCGTGAGTATATGTCACCGTATATTCAAGGCAGGACACTTCACGGAGTAATTGCTCTGCATATTTTTGAATCTGTGATTCGGTCGGTATACCTGACAAGCTAGGATTAGTCACTCGATGTAAAATCTCTCGACCGCGATTGATAGTAGAAGTTGGACTATTTTCGTCGTCATTAACTGCCCTACCGTAATAAATATCGTTAGCGTCAGAGTATACTACCTCAACAACATTCGGTATTCCGTACAGATCATGATTTACTGTTATCTCAGGATACAAGATAGAACTATTATTATCATCATAGGTATGAACAGGTTGCAAAGAGGCCGTATCCTGATCGGGAGCGAAAAGAATACGACCTAATTCGTCTAAACTAAGTTTATATTTTGCATTTGATATCAAATCCGAAGTAAATGTTATCCAAGTATCATCCGTGTTTGCTACAAAATCGTTATATAATTCAGTCTCATTGTCTGCTTTTATAACTGGTGCTCTTACGTTGTCACGACATATCTGATAGGCCATTTTCATGATGTTCTCGCCTTTTAATATGGAATATCCAAGAGGTGGTGGATTCTCCTTTAACTCAATCAGTGGTGTGTAAGCGTCAAGAGTGTTGTCTTGTTTCTTACCGTCGAATGATGAGGATGGGGTTTGAACTAAGTAAGTGCCTAGAGGATGTTTCTCAGTTAATCCATTTTGAATCGTAATGAGATAAACCCTCACATAGCACTCACCGATAGTTTCCGTAATATCTAATGTAGCTGATCCAAGTGTTTCAGCCCCTGAGTCTCTGGAAATAGAACACGATTTCACGGTATCTATTCGTTTCATATCTTTCCATGTGCCTGGATCGACTATATAGTATTCAAATGTCTGTTCCATCGACTTAGTCCAATCTGGCATATCAGATACCTCCTTCAACTCTTGTTATGTCTAGAGTAACCGGAATAGTGACATCGGAATGTTTCTGATTAAAAGATACAGTGATGTTTGCCCAATAGCCGCTTCCGGACGGTTCCCTAACATACACATCACCCATCCATACGGATAAACGCCGTAATGCATAAAGAGTCTCTTTGTCTTCCTTAGGAATAACCATATTCCAAGTTGCAGAAGCGCCAACATGAGTGCCATAATAACTAACCGGATACTTTCTTCCGATATAATTTACGAGTGTACTATCCGGTTTGTTATTGTCTGATACATCAATGTTGTAAGGGATTTTCAGCATCGAACCTACCCATGGAGGAGTTTCGAGTTCTTCGTCTTCAGTTGTGTTAAAATTGGTCCATTCATCGTCCCACTGAATTATTACGGAATTGCCTCCTACTGGATACCCAGGTGGATCATAGTAACTAACAGAACCTGTACTTTTCGATGTGGCGACAATTCTATATCGCGCGTAATCTAAAGCTGGGTGTGGATCAGTTACGTATGATTCATCTAAAGGAGATAGACCGGTAGCTAGCTCGGTAAATGTTCCATCAAACTCTTTCCTATAAACCGATAGCTCAACATCGGCCACAGCTTCCGACATTTCGTTCAAACAATATGGACTTATGTATGCTGTGTATGTTTCTTCGTCAATTCCTATTTCTGCATCCGGTTCATATGTGAATTCAGTCCATGATACATCGAATTCTAATTCCGCTTCTGACGTAAGACCGGAATCCATAGAAGCAGTGCATTTAACTGTATAGCTGATGGCATTTTCGAGATCTATACTATGTGCAGAGATCTCCAATAACAACTGCTCTTTAGTGTCAAAGTACTGAGAATATAATGCTTCTCCTGCGTTTATTATTTTCTCATTGCCTATTTCATCAACTGTTGTGTAAACTTCATTCGATGTTATTTCAACATGATATCCAATTGGCATCTGAGTGTTAGGACCAGTTTCACACTTAAGATAAATAGGAAACGAATTTACTGTAGTGATAATATTATTTTGATTATCAGTCAAATTCATGGACAATGTGGCCGGAGCATAAACGTTAACTGTTCTCTGTATCGACCAATCGCCATACTGTTTAGTTACACCAGCAGTTCTAACTCGCCACTTTATAACAGTGCCTTCTTTGTATTGGGTAGTATCCACAGAATAGAAACTGGTTCTATCTTTATCTTCTTCGACATTGGTATTTTCTATAGTGTGGGTTATTTTTTCTTCATCATAATATATCTCTAATTCAGCAAACGTCTGACTAGAGCCGTCTTCCGCATTATGAACCCAATATAGAAGTAACTCTTCCCCAGTAATCGCGGTAGTTGTTGAAGACCATGTTGTAGGAGCTGATGGACTTTTACCAATAACTATGGATTTAATCGATGTCCATGACGATTCTCCATTATCGTTTACAGCTCGTACTCTAAAGAAATATTCCTGTCCTGATTCCATCCCGGTTATCTGAGCATATTGGTAAGCAGTAGATGTCACGCTTTTAACCTCTCCAGGATTTTGATCGAAATACGATTGTTTTGTTGTATATTCGATAGTAAAGCTTGTAGCATTCTCTACTTTTTCCCATTTAAGCTGCACAGACGTGTCCGACGTAGCCTTGATGAAAATTATTTCTTTAGGAGCTGCTGGTACTGTTCCTGCTGAATTCGAGTAATCAGACCATTCGCCATAGATTTTATCGCTTCCGTATAGGTTCACTGCTCTACAACGAACTCTGTAGTCTGAACCTGGATTAATAGTAAAAGACGCCACAGCTCTACAGGTCTGAACCTTTACTGTCGACGTCTTAAACCGAGTTGCCCCACTATAAACTTCAAAAGCGATCTGGTCAGTTCTAGGATCATCAATGTTATCGATAGTTGCTGTTAATGTGTACTTATCGATTTTTACACTTGGTGCATTAGGCTTAGCAGGAGGATTACCTGCAAAATTCAAGTATGCACTAGCTTTAGTGGCAGTCCAATAAGCAACGTCTTTACCATTCACCTTATGCTTTTTAGCGACAGGTTTAACATATACCATGACACTTATCGCATTTGACGGGACGGTGTATGTAGATTGGTGTACTTTTTCTTGTGAATTACTTCCTACAAAAAATATTCCATCACCAGTGCTATAACGCCATTCAACTTGATAATAATCTACATAAGAGGTAGCTCTTGGTGCTGCGAAAAAAGATACTGACCTGGTTCCATCACCGAAGTCAGTACCACTTCCATCTTTTATCAGATATCCGACATTTATAGCGGACTGAATATTATGAGTACCACTTTTATTCCTGCCTAGAACAGCTCTTGCTCCTTTAATCTGAGTAATTTTCCATGTCTCATTAAAAACCCAGGAGGAAATGCTAACACCGTTATACCATGTAGCACCACTTTGAATTGTTACCCATTCGCCTACTCGATAGTTTCCAATTTGTTCTGCATATATTTTTGCCGGTTCTTTAAAGTCCCATGTAGCGTAATATGTACTATCTGTACCAGACTGAAGCGCTAATTTAAGATTGGTAACTGACGCCATTAGCTTATATCCTCCTTTCTATCACGGCTGCTCTTACAATTTCTTTAACAGCTTCTGTAATATTGCTTCCATCATCATAAGTAAGACCGTTAATGTTATATGAAACACCACCAACATTACCTAAGTCTTTACGAAGTCTGTTTATTGCTGAAACAACATCATCCATAGATCCATTTTGAATTCTTTCACCCATCATAGAATTTATGGTGTTTAGTCTTGACATTACTCCCAATGTAGGAGTTCCATTCAACATGCCGTTAATTGCACTAGCTCCAGATTTAATATCAGACAAATCAAGGACTGGTCTTATTGTCGGCTGAGTGTTGATATCTCCGTCAAGAAGACTCGAAATTCTCGACATTGCTGTTTGAGTACTGTTAACAGCGTTATCGGACATTCTAGAAATAGATTGTTTCACTAATCCTCCGAACATACCGATACCCTTAGCAAATCCAATAGGAACATATGAACCTATTTTCATGAACACCCTTGAAGGTGAATGAATAGCAAGATTAGCCCTAGCTGCTGCCGATGCTGCCGCTGCCATTGAAGCTGCTGCATTTGCCGCCGACCAAATGTTCGCTTGAATACCTGCTACAAATCCGCTAGCTACATAAGATCCAGAACTATAAAAGCTTGAATAATATCCTCTAGTAGAAGATACTGCTGAAGACAATATCGACGTTGTTGTGTTCACAACACTTGAAGCTCTACTTCGCATACCGTTTACGAATTGTGTCATTAAAGCAACGCCATTAGTTCCAAATACGGATCTTTTACTGCTAATAGCTTTAAGCATCGAGTTGATAATATTGGTAGCTGTTGATGTTACCAATGCTTGTTTTGATTTCAAACCATTAGAGAAAGATGTAATTAAGTTCGATCCAATGTTCGACATCTTAGACGTTGAACCACTAAATGATTTAGTAATACTATTCATAGAAGTTTGACCCAAAGTAGATACAGCAGTTTTAAACGATGCTACGCCGCTTGTGTTAAGTCCGGCCAAACTACTAATAAAATTCTTAATCTTAGTAGCCGCTGTTATAGAGCTAGATATTGATCCGACATTTATACCTGCAACAGAATCAGAGTAACTTTTTAAAGTACTTCCGATAGTTCCTATCTTAAAGTTTGAAACTCCACTAGAATCCAAACTTGATAGTCCCTGAATAAAAGTCTTTAATCTATTTGCCGCAGTAACAGAAGATGTAACTTTACCAGAGTCCACATTTTCAACCGACTTAGAGTAGCTCTTCAAAGTAGTTCCAATAGATCCTATTTTGAAGTTACTAACACCACTACTATCCAATCCCGTAAGACTTGATACAAAATTTCTAAGTCTATTTGCTGATGATATGGATGATGAGACTATACCCGGGTCCATATCTTTAACGGAGTTTCCGTAGTCCTGCATAGCCTTACCTATGGAATTAATCTTGAAGTTTTCAATACCGCTTGTATCAAGACCCACCAGACTAGCTATTAAACTCTTAAGTCTTAAAGCTACTGAGACTGCTGTGTTTACTTTAGCGATATCGATATCGGCTACAGATTCTCCGAACTTACCTATAGCCTGTCCAATATTAACCAAATGACCGTCTCCGGCTCCAACACCTGCAAAGCTACTAACACCACTTGCATCGAGATCGGCTAAAGCGGTAATCAGGTTTTTAATCCTATAAGCGGCTGTTATGGCGGTGTTTATACCATCAGAGTTTATGTTTGCAGCGTCTGTTGAGAATGTAGTCATGGCCGAGCTGAATTTTTCGACGTATTTTGAGAATTCCTCAAGATTCATCTTACCGTCAAACCAGCCTTCTTCTGGAA
>OHCC01001417.1_pt1 | contig 10214 bp, 9 predicted proteins | sample 1577521 | NCBI WGS metagenome assembly OHCC01 (sample SAMEA3879533, study PRJEB24766) | human gut metagenome | biome: human-associated habitat; feature: feces | place: USA | collected 1985/1987
ATAAGATTAAAATCTCGAAAGCTAGTATCGTTTTTTATGTAGCATCTGTTGTGTTTCTGGGAATTGCCGCATTTTATTTCTATATTACGTATGAATCAGTTGTTACCTACACTCAAAGTGCCAGCTTAGAAATCAAAGATATGCTAAATGCTTATTTCAGCAATTGTGCCCCTTTCTTCGCATATGCTTTTGGTTGCTATGGTATCGGTTTTATTATCTCAAAAATTGGAAATCTAAATCAAATACTTGCATTATGCTTGGATGATGCTATCGCAGAAACCCAGGATCAGGATGTTGTTCCTACACAAACTGAAGAAACTATGCAGGATGTTGAAAGTGATGCAAATCGCGAAATTGCTACCGAAGAAGCCTAATTTCTAACGGTGCGTACTCTTCATAAAATCTTCATATAAAATTAATATTATAATCAAGAAAAAGGAGTATCCTAACAGTATGAATGGAGGGATACCGGATGAAAGAAGTTATCGAAACGTTTTTGCAAGGAAAATTAACAGCATTCTTTTGTATATTGCTGGCACTGCCATTTCTTATTATGATGGTATCCTTATCACGACGCTTTCAGCCCATGCTGATTGAAAAGGATTCCTACAAAAACGAATAGTAAAAAACCTGTATGATCGTGGTATGGCAGAATGACATCTATGCATATTTACGAAATACAGGTTTTTTCATGTCTTCATTATTTTTCCATCTGTGCAATTACCAGCTCGGCAATCTGAACAGCATTCGTTGCCGCCCCTTTTCTTACTTGATCGCCGCAGCACCAAAAACTTAATGCGTTGGTATGGTTGCTCATATCTTCACGGATACGACCGACAAATACCAAATCTTGATCAGTGGTATCTAATGGCATAGGATATTTTTGATGTTCAGGATCATCAACTAATTTCACACCTGGAGCAGTTTGCAACAAGGCTCTGGCTTTTTCAACGCTGATTTCTTTATCGAATTCAACCATGATTGATTCGGAATGGGAACGATATACCGGAACCCGAACACATGTACAATTCACACAAAGATCAGGATTGTCCATGATCTTTCTTCCTTCATTTTGCATTTTCATTTCTTCACTGGAATATCCCGCTTCATTAAAGCCACCTATTTGAGGAATCAGATTATAGGCAATCTGATATTGGAAAGTAGAAACTTCTACTTCTTTCTCATGGGCGATTGCGCCAACTTGCTGATTCAGTTCTCGAATACCGTTTACCCCGGCTCCAGAAACTGCCTGATACGTTGATACGACCATGCGTTTTGCCTTTGCGTAGCGATGCAGTGGTGCTAAAGCTACCAAAGCAATGATCGTTGCGCAGTTTGGATTGGCGATGATGCCGTTATGTGAAGCAACGGCTTCTGGATTTACTTCTGGTATCACCAATGGTACATTGGGGTCTAAACGATAGGCTGAGCTGTTATCCACAACAACGGCACCAGCTTCTACAGCTTTCGGTAAAAAGCGCTTAGCAATATCATTCTCCGCAGCACCTAACACGATATCGATACCTTGAAAGCTTTGCTCGGTTGTTTCCTCAATGCTATACTCTTTCCCATTGATTTCCATTTTTTTACCGGCACTGCGCTTGCTGGCTAATAAATGTAATTCATTGATGGGAAAGTTTCGTTCCATTAAGATTTTGATCATTTCCTGACCAACGGCACCTGTAGCACCTAAAATAGCCACATTATATGTTCTCATATACAATCCTTCCTTTCTTTCTATCCTATTCAATAACAAAGGAATTGTAGATAGCCGAAATGGTTTTCTCAAAGTCCTTATCTTCTACACCAACAACAATGTTGATTTCATCACTGCCCTGTGCAATCATACGAATGTTGATATTATGCTTACCTAGTACGGCAAACAAACGTCCGGAAATACCGGGGCGATACATCATCTGACGACCAACAGTCGCAATCAAGGCGATGTGGTCAATGACCTTCACATTATCCGGATTGCAGGCTCTTTTGATATCGCCTACAATATCGTAGATGACATCCTTGACATCATCGCTATTTACAACAATACTAAAGGAATCAATGCCACTTGGAATATGTTCAATGGAAATGCGGTAATTTTCAAATACTTCCAATGCACGTCGAATGATACCGACTTCATCGGACATATGATTTTTATAAATAGCTACCACAGTGAAGTTTTTCTTGCCGGCAATTCCGGTAATGATCTGATCAGAGTCTTTTTCTTTGATTTCCTCGACGATGATCGTTCCGCCTTCTTCCGGATGATTTGTATTTAAGATATTGATAGGTATATTTTTTTCTTTGACTGGAAAGATGGCTTCTTCATGTAGGACACTGGCACCCATGTAAGACAATTCACGCAATTCGCTATAAGTAATCGTATGAATACGTTTTGGGTGTGTCACGATGCGTGGGTCAGCCATCAAAATGCCGGATACATCTGTCCAATTTTCATACATATCGGCATTTAATAGGCGTGCTAATATAGATCCTGTAATATCACTTCCTCCACGTGCCATTGTTTTTACTGTACCATCTGGCAAAGCACCATAGAACCCTGGAATGACAAAGCAGTCATGGGATTTTAGAAAATTATCCAAACGATATTTTGTGGCATCAAAATCAATCTTGCCATCATAGCGGAAGGTGATGATATCTTTGGCATCAACAAAAGGGAAACCTAAATATTCCGCCATTAATTTTGCGGTCAGATATTCACCACGGCTTACCAGATAATCCGTAGACATCGATTTGCTTAGCTCACTTTGTAACTTAGCCAAATCCTCTTCGATAGGGTATTGTAGTCCTAAATCAGTTTTAATAGAAATAAAGCGTTCTTTAATCAAATCGAACAAGGATAGATAATCTACACTATATTTCAGATGAGCTTCTATCAGATATAATAAATCTGTTACTTTGTTGTCTTTTTTATGCTCTTTGCCACTTGCGCTGACGACAACAAAACGTCTCGCTTCATCACTTTCAATAATATGCTTAACCTTTGCAAACTGTGCGGCATTAGCGACAGATGACCCTCCAAATTTAGCAATCTTTAACATTATAATTCCTCCCTATGATCATGGATGCTTGCCATAAAGGCTGTAGCATCGTGTTTTAAGATTTCTTTCATCAGTTCATGCATATGGGCAACCTCGACATTTTTTACATGTAGATATTTATCAAAGGTACTGCTGTCATAAGATAAATGATGTAACATCGGACGTAAGGACTTATCACAGCGTACAATATAATCACGGTTACACAATGTCGTATCGTACTGCATTTCTTTTTGGAAATGCAAGACGCGATGGGCTTTGCCTTCCAGGATATCAAGGATATCTTGTACTACAGCATTGGCCGTTGCCAGTTTTCCGGCCCCTTGTCCAAAAAACTTTAAATCACCAATCGTATCACCATGCAAGGTAATCAGATTGTAATTATCCATCGTATTTGCTTCCAACTGATTTTCTTTAAATAAAATAGGCTCTACGACACAGCTGTAGGTGTCTCCTTGGCGTTTGGTTTTGGCTATCAGACGAACAGCCATACCTAAGGATTTAAAATACTGGACATCTTCTTTGGTGATGGTGCGGATCCCAAATACCGGAAAGTTATCAGGGACATGATAATCATAGGCTATGGATGCGGAAATACGCAGTTTATTGCAAATATCAAAGCCATCGATATCCGCGCTAGGATCAGCTTCGGCATATCCTAAATGTTGTGCTTCCTTTAATACTTCATCAAAGGTTGCCTGGTAACGCTGCATATGATCTAGAATGAAGTTGCTGGTTCCATTAAAAATGCCGTGAATGCGATTGACCTGATCAATACGCAAGGCTTTTTCCAGACCTTGAATCCATGGAATACCACCTCCGGTGCTGGCTTCATAATAGAAGTTTACATCATTTTCACTGGCACATTCATGAAATTCTTTTACATAGGCTGCGACAACCGCTTTGTTTGCCGTGACGACATGTTTTCCGGCCTGTAATGCCTGTAGGATATAAGTATGGGCCGGCTCTAAACCTCCCATGGTTTCTACGACAACATCCAAAGCAGGATCGTTGAGTATGGTTTCAATATCATCACACATATAAGGAAGGGTTTTAGGTTTTCCTTTCCGTATCAGAATGTGTGTTACATGCAAAGCTTTCGTTTCTGGTGTTGTGGCATGCTCAATAATTTCATAAACACCACTGCCGATCGTTCCAAAACCAAGTATTGCTATATTCATGGAAATCCTCCTTTTTAAAATTTTTTGTCTTTTTAATAAAAACACTTGTTTTTATATTGCGAACATTGTATCATAGTAAAATAAGAATTGCAAGATGAAAAAAGGAGAATTAAAGATATGGAAAAAAGGATGCAGAAAATATATACAAGTACTCGTAATAAAGATATAAAGCGGACACCGAAAGAAGCTATCTTAGCTGGTATGGCGGATGATGGCGGTCTATATGTATACGATGGATTGGATGAAGTAAAGCTGCCAATCCGCGATATGATGGAAATGTCGTATGCGCAAATGGCTGAAACTATTCTGTCTGCATTACTTCCGGATTTCACGGAAGAGGAAGTGAAAAAATGTGTACAGGATGCCTATGCCAATCGTTTTGATAACGATGATATTACCCCTCTTCATATTGCCAAAGATGTACCTGTTTTGGAATTGTTCCATGGACCTACCTGTGCTTTTAAAGATGTGGGATTGCGTATGTTGCCACAATTAATGTCAACTGCTATTCAAAGCTGTAAAGGCAAAGATGTGATGATTTTAACAGCAACCAGTGGTGATACGGGAAAAGCTGCTTTGGAAGGCTTTAAAGATGTTGAACATATTGGTATCACAGTGTTCTATCCGGATCATGGTGTCAGCAATATGCAGAAATTACAAATGGTGACAACAAGTGGACAAAATACAAAAGTTTGTGCTATTCAGGGAAACTTTGATGATGCGCAATCGAATGTAAAAAAGATTTTCCAAGATCAAGAGATGAAAGAGCGTCTGAATGAGATGAATACGACATTATCTAGCGCAAACTCAATCAATATCGGCCGTTTGATACCGCAGATCGTTTATTATGTATTTGCTTATAAGGAAATGGTACGCAAAGGTAAGATTCGTTTCGGCGAAGAGATTAATTTCTGTGTACCAACCGGTAATTATGGCAATGTCTTAGCCGGCTATTATGCAAAATGTATGGGACTTCCCGTAAAACGTTTCCTGGTTGCCAGCAATGCCAACCATGTGCTGTATGATTTTTTAACCACGGGTATTTATGATCGTAACCGTTCTTTCTTTAAAACCATATCACCAAGTATGGATATTTTAATTTCCAGTAACCTGGAACGTTTGTTGTATTATAAGAGCGGAAAAGATGCAGACTATATTCATGAACTGATGAAGTCTTTAGAAGAAAAAGGTTCTTATCAGGTACGCAGTGATATATTTAAAGATATTCAAAAAGATTTTTACGGTGGCTATTGTGATGATGAAACATGTGCTGCGATCATGAAGGAGTTTTATGAGGAAAAGGGATATGTATTAGATCCTCATACAGCTGTTGGTTATAAGGTGATGAAGGATTATCAAAAAAATGATGCGACACCTTGTGTCTTACTGGCAACGGCCAGTCCGTATAAATTTGCTCCGGCAGTGGAAAACGCTATTTTCCAACAGAGCAATGAGGATGAATTTGCTTGTATGGAAGAATTACAGCGAAAAAGCGGTGCCCGTATTCCGGATTCTTTATTGTTGCTGCAAGGGGCAAAAATTCGTCATGAGGATGTAATTGATAAAGAGGATATGCGTGATTACGTAGAAAAAACAGTAAAGGAGATGTTCCATGATTAAGGTAATTGTGCCGGCAACTAGCGCTAACTTAGGTGTAGGATATGATTGTTTGGGTTTGGCATTAGATGAATATGCAACTGTTTATTTTGAAGAAATCGCTACAGGATTAGAAATCATAGGCTGTGAAGAAGCTTATTGTAATGAAGATAACTTAATTTACCAAGCCTTTTTAAAGGGGATGCAGTATTTACAGAAAAATTGTACAGGATTGCGCATTACCATGGATACCAACATTCCTTATACAAGAGGATTAGGCAGCAGTGCCACCTGCATCGTTGCCGGATTGGCTGGGGCAAATGCACTAGTAGGAAGTCCTCTTAATAAATATGAGTTATTTGATTTGGCAACACAGATGGAAGGACACCCGGATAATATTGCACCTGCTATCTTTGGAGGTCTTTGTGTCAGCTTTATGGAAGAAGGAAAGCCGAATATGATTCGCTATGGCATCAAGAAAGATCTGTTGTTTGTCACATTGATTCCTGATTATGAAGTCAATACCAAGGCAGCACGAGAAGTCTTACCAAAACAGATGAGCTATGCGGATGCTACGTATCAGATGGGGCGCTGTGCGGCTTTAGCAAAGGCGATGGAAATCGGTAACCCGCTGATCTTGCGGAAAGCATGTACAGATAAGATGCAGGAACCATATCGCAAGCATCTGATTCCACAATATGAGGATGTAAAAAAACTATGCCAACAACAAGATATGATTACAATGTTCATCAGTGGCAGTGGATCTACGATGATTGCGTTGACACTGGAAGAAACAGATGCGAAGAAACTCATAGAACAAATACAGATGCTATATCCTACATGGGATTGTCGTTTGTTGCATGCGACCTATGATGGCGTACAATGTGAGGTGATATAATGGAAAAATTTTATATAGTAGATAGTGCGATTTTACCGGATGTGCTAGATAAAGTCATAGAGGCCCGCAGCCTTTTACAAAACGGGGAAGTCAAGCAGGTCAGTGAAGCTGTGAAACGTGTCGGTATCAGTAGAGGCACCTATTATAAATACAAGGATTATGTATTCCTTCCGGATAAAGGAATGAGTGCTCGTAAGGCAGTCATCTCTTTGATGTTGCATCATGATAAAGGTATTCTTTCCGAGGTGCTGAATGTGATGTCAAAAACCAATGCTAATATCTTGACCATTAACCAAAACATTCCGATTCATGGCTGGGCAAGTGTGGTTATTTCCTTTGATATCAGTGAAATGAATTCTGGTATTGATGATTTAATGCAGTTGTTAAATGAATGCCGCGGTGTTTCTAATCTACACTTACTGGCTGTGGAATAAAGCATTCGCTATCGTATGAAGATAGAACGATGTTGATGGGTTAGAATTAAGTTTATAATCTTTATAGGATCTCTTTGCTATCCTTCCTGTGGTGATTGCATGGTGTGATAGAAGAGATCTTTTTTTATTCGTATGGAGGATACCTTTTGGTAAGAAAACATATTTTTAAAAAGATCAAAATGCTTTTTCTTTAAAGAAGTCTTTATATTCATAATAGGGATTTTGCACAAAGGTTAACCTTTGATATAAACGAGAAATAAAAATATTTACTATCAATGAAAAGAACTTATCGTTATATAACATGTAGCAGTAAATGTTATATCATTCTTACTGAAGTGAGGAATTACAAGTTTGCTTTTTCATTAAAATATGGTACGATATAATATAGCTAAAATTAAAAAAAGAGGGTTGTTTATGAACGTGGTACTTAATAAATTAAATACAATTGCCTCCTATGCAGCAGCAATTTCATTGGTCATCATTTTACTGGTAACCAGTGTCAGTATCAATTGTTTTGATTCTGATTTCTATAAGAGTGAATATAAAACATTGCAAACAGCACAGGATTTAGGCATGACGCAAAAGGACTTGAATCTTGCGACAAATACATTATTAGATTATTTGCAGGATAAGCGTGATAATATCAATGTCGAAATTACCGTGCAGGGTAGTAAGGTAGAGGCCTTTAACAGCAAAGAGGCTGCACATATGGTGGATGTTAGAAGTCTGTATCATTTTGCCCAAATCTTGCGAAACATGGCTTTTGTGATTTTGGTGGTAAGCTGCATTTATCTGCTTGTGCGATTAAAGAAAGGTGCATGGACAGTGTTAAGTATTAATTATATGAAAGCAGCGATTCTATTTGCAATCTTTTTTATCATGCTGGCAGGTTGGGCATATGTTGACTTTGATGCTTTCTGGACAGCATTTCATCATGTGGCATTCCGTAATGATTTATGGCTATTAAATCCTAGTACAGATCTGATGATCAATTTATTCCCGGCAGCCTTCTTCAGTAAGTTGGTATTCCGTATCGTCATGATGTTTGCGATAGGTTTTATAGGCTGTTTTGTGGGGGCTTATATCTATTTGCGTTATCAGTTGAAACATTATCAAGCGGAAACACAGGAGCTTTCTCATGATGCGTAAACAACTGATTTTGGCAAGTGCTTCTCCCAGACGTAAGGAACTCATGCAAGATAGCGGTCTGCCATTTCAAATCATTCCTTCAAAGAAGGAAGAAATTGTACCTCTTCATCTTCCTGCTGCACAGGCAATCGAGCAATTGGCATTACAAAAAGCCAGTGATATCTTTACGCAACATCCAGATGCAGTTGTCATTGGCTGTGATACGATGGTCATATGGAAAGAGGAAAGATTAGGGAAACCAAAGGATCAAGCAGATGCTTTACGGATGTTAAAAATGCTTAGTAATCAGACACATGAAGTTATAACAGGCGTAGCCTTGTTAAGTAAAACGCATACGATTCTTTTCCATGAAACAACGAAGGTAACATTTTATGATTTGGAGGAGGAGTTGCTTACTGCTTATGTTGCAAGCGATGAACCTTATGATAAAGCAGGAGCTTATGGCATTCAGGGAATGGGAAAGCTGTTGGTAAAAAGCATTGAAGGTGATTATTTTAATGTGGTAGGTTTACCGATTTCCAGAGTATATCGTGAACTTCTACCATTGCTTCATGAGTAGGATGTAAAATAAGCAATAGGAATATCTTATACATAGCATAGATGATTTGAGAAATGTAAAGAAACAATCTTGTAATTTTAGAAAATGAAAAAAATGTGCTTTACCTGTTGAAAATTCTGACGATGCCTATTATAATATAATAGCTTTGAGATAAAGCACATAGTTGCCGACATAGTATAGTGGTAATACAGAGCAATGGTAATGCTCAGCGCGCAGTTCAATTCTGCGTGTCGGCACCAGGTAACAATGCAAACTGTAACATATCTGATTTCTTGGAATGTTACAGTTTTTTTATGTAGAATGAGTAAATGATCAGAACCTAATCATGAGGCATAGGTAAGAATAAGAAAAAAAACGTCTTGCGACGTTGTTTATTTCAATGGCGGAGTAGGAGAGATTTGAACTCTCGCGCCAGTTTCCCGACCTATACCCTTAGCAGGGGCACCTCTTCGGCCTCTTGAGTACTTCTCCAGACTCCGAACTAATAGTTCAATATTAAATTCGAATGCACTTTGGAATCTCCCGAAGCGCATTTGTAATTATATGTAAAAAAACCTGTTTTGTCAACAGGTTTTTTTACTTTTTTTCATATTTTTTATTTTTTACCCTAAAATCCGGTTTCAGGACTTGCAAATTTCATACTTCCATCAAGAAGTATACTGTGTTATTGTCGCTTCGATACGTTTTTTTACCTCTGCTGCAATCTCTGTTGTTTTCATATCTTTATACTCATCATAGTATATGGGTTCCAGAAAATGTACCTGCACTGTAAGTTTTTTGACAGATCCCGTATCAAACGCTTTATAAGAATCAATCAGTGCTACGGGTACGATCGGACATTTTGATTTCGTTGCAGCTTTAAAACTTCCACCTTTAAATTCCTGCGGATGATTGCCGTCTTTGCTTCTGGTTCCCTCGGCAAAAATCAGATAGTTTCTTCCTGCCTTTACTTCTTTGATAACATTAATGATTACCTGCATAGATTGTTTGACATCATCACGGTCAATCATAAACGCTTTCATGCATGCAAATACCTGCTTCAGAAATGGTACGTTTGTCAGCTCTTTTTTTGCCACTACCGAGAAAGGTACCGGACACACCTGTATGATTGCAAGTACATCAAATAATCCCTGATGATTGGGAAAGAAAATAAACCCATTTTCTTTTGGAATATTTTCCATACCATGACCGTCAATTACCAGATTACCGCCTTTCACTGCTCTGTTATCTACATATTTAAGAAGCTGATATCTCTGTTCTTCACTGTAACGTTCTGCATGCGATGCATACCAGCATAACTTAAACCATCCATATGGAACAAAAAAGAGATTTCTAAATACC
>OHCC01001418.1_pt1 | contig 10207 bp, 7 predicted proteins | sample 1577521 | NCBI WGS metagenome assembly OHCC01 (sample SAMEA3879533, study PRJEB24766) | human gut metagenome | biome: human-associated habitat; feature: feces | place: USA | collected 1985/1987
CTGTTTCACATAAGCGCATCACATCTTGATAATCTTCCTTACGCACCGCTTCACCCAGCAACATCATACGTGCCGCCGTATTAGTCGGATCAATCTCCAACACTTGTCTCAGCACCGGCAGGGATTCTTTGTTCATACCTTTCGAAATAAGGTATTGAGCATACAGCATAGGCAATTGCGAATCATCCGGATCTTGCTCCATGATACGGTTAAACAGATTGATAACCTGTGTACTATCCTTGCCATCTTGCTCGTTCTGCACTACAATCTGACGCATCACATTCAACTTAGTATCCGAAGGTACTTTCTTATTCAGCAAGAGCGTATCCAACTGTTGCTGATAAAGTTCTTTTTGTCCGGTCTGATCATAATAAGATGCCAACGAATACATTGCCATGGCATTTTCCGGTTCTTCCTTCAATATTTTCTGATAAATATTATAGGCTTCTTCTTTTTTACCGTTCTGCATATAAACATCTCCCAAGACCACCTGATAGCGGGTATCCATAGGATATTCGGCAACCAAACTCTCTATTTCGCGGAAGGCACTTTTATTGTCTTTCTTTTGCAGGTAAATACGGAATTTCTCCATACTCAACTGCTCATTCTTACCCATACGGTCTTCCAGTTTATTCAAGACTGTGATTACCTTATCATATTCTTCCTGACGGTTATAAATCTCCAGCAGGTTGTAAAGCGGGTCCATTTTGCCGGAAAAACGGGTAGCCATTCCTTCTAACAGGGGAATTGCTTTCTCCAGCTCATTCTGTTGCAAATAAAGATTTGCCAATCCCTGGCTATACCAGAAGTTATCCGGATCATTCTGCACTGCTTTCTCCATGGCGGCTATGCCCTGCGGAATTTGTTTAAGATAAATATAGTATTGTGCCATTTCATACAAAGCAGACGAAGCATTCGGATTGATAGTAAGGCAATGTTGCAGCATATTGAAAGCAGTGCCATAATCTTTCTTCGTCTTCTGCCTAACTGCCTCTAGATAGAAATAGTTGTATTTACGTTGTTGCTCGGATGTAAGGGTATCTAAAACGCTAACTGCTGCCTCCGGACGGGTATGGGCTTTCTGACGAGCTGTACCACAAGAGACAAACAAGACACCGAACAACAACAAACCTACAATCTTATCCTTCATATTTTCCATTGAATCTCCAATTAATTATACTCCCGTATGTCCAAAGCCGCCGGCACCGCGTTCGGTTTCGTCAAGCATCTCTACAGTTTTCCATTCAATCTGTTCATGGCGTGCTATCACCATTTGGGCAATACGTTCTCCATCTTCTATAACAAATGTTTCGGTAGAGAGGTTGACCAGGATGATACAGATTTCTCCACGGTAATCCGCATCAATCGTTCCGGGAGAATTCAATACCGTTATTCCTTTCTTGATTGCTAATCCGCTACGTGGGCGAATCTGCGCTTCAAATCCGGCAGGCAAGGCTATATACAATCCTGTAGGTACCAAACAACGTGCCATAGGAGCCAAAGAAATCGGTTCCGAAAGATTAGCACGAATATCCATACCGGCAGATAGTTCTGTGGCATACGCAGGAAGCGCATGTTTTGATTTATTAATGATTTGTACGTTTAACATGATAATAATTACAAATTACGAATTATAAATTACAGGCTGCCCGACTCTAAAAGTCGAACTGTTATTCTTTTAAATGGACGAAAGTACGGCTTTTTATACAAAATAGTGATACATTTGCAGTTAAATTATAACAAAGGACGCAGTACACCCTGTTTTTAGCACTTTTGTCTGCCATCCCCCTGTTTGTAATTTGTAATTAATAATTCGTAATATGTAATTATCGCCATGAATTGGAATACCCTTATATCTGCCAAACGTTTCGGACTGGAAGAGTTTCATGAAGAACGTATCGAAAACCGATCTGAATTTCAACGGGATTATGACCGTCTGGTCTTCTCTGCTCCTTTCCGACGTTTGCAAAACAAGACACAAGTATTTCCGCTTCCGGGAAGTATATTTGTACACAACAGGTTGACTCATAGTCTTGAAGTATCCTGTGTAGGGCGTTCATTGGGTAACGATGTTTCCAAAGGATTGCTGCTCCGCCATCCTGAATTGCAAGATTCTTTCCTGGCTGAAATAGGCTCTATCGTCTCTGCCGCTTGCCTTGCACACGACTTAGGAAATCCGCCTTTCGGACATTCGGGAGAACGTGCCATTTCTACTTTCTTCTCCGAAGGGAAAGGAATGTCGTTACAAGAGAAGCAGCCCAATGGCGAACAACTTACTCCCGCCCAATGGGAAGACCTGACACATTTCGAAGGAAATGCAAATGCCTTCCGCCTCCTCACACACCAATTTGAAGGAAGGCGTAAAGGCGGATTCGTACTTACCTACTCCACGCTTGCCAGTATTGTAAAATATCCCTTTTCATCGAGTTTGGCAGGTAAGAAATCCAAATTCGGTTTCTTTACTACAGAAGAAGAAAGTTTCCGGCGCGTTGCAGATGAATTAGGAATGAAAAAGCTAAATGATTCGCCGTTAAAATATGCCCGTCATCCATTAGTTTATCTTGTAGAGGCAGCAGATGATATTTGTTATCAGATGATGGATATTGAAGATGCCCACAAGCTAAAAATTCTTACCAAGCAGGATACACAGGACTTATTACTCTCCTACTTCTCTGATGAACGTAAAGATCACATTTTGCGTACCCTGAATATAGTCAGCGACACTAACGAACAAATAGCTTATCTTCGCTCTTCGGTTATAGGCCTGCTTATTCGCGAGTGTACCCAAGCCTTCCTGAACAATGAAGAGAAAATACTGAACGGAGAATTTGAAGGAAGCCTCATCAAAAACATATCCGAGAAGCCTGCCGATGCCTATAGCCATTGTGCCGCCGTATCGATGGAAAAGATCTATCGTTCAAGAGATGTATTAGATATAGAGCTTGCCGGTTTCCGCATCATCAGCACATTATTGGAGTTAATGATAGATGCTGTCCGTTCTCCTGAGAAAGCTTATTCGCAACTGCTTATTAACCGGGTTTCCAACCAGTATAATATAAAAGCGCCTGCACTCTATGAAAGAATACAGGCGGTATTGGATTATATTTCCGGCATGACGGATGTATTTGCGCTCGATTTATACCGAAAAATAAACGGTAACAGTCTGCCGGAAATCTCTTAACTAAACAATGATTTTATTCGCTCCCGATGTAATCTTACACGCATCGGGTTCGCTCTCAATGAACGACTCTATATGGCGGATGCGCTTATCGGCAAGAATCTCATCCACAGCTATCAGAATACCGGTTTCTTCTACATCACCGAAACCATAGTTGATGGCTGTGCCAAACATGCGCATAGTCGGACTAAGGCTCATATAAGCATTTACTAATGGAGGTATGTTATAACCCAACTTACGGATTTCGCAATTCAATATCTTATAGTCTTCCTTGAACGTGTCCTTACAGAATAAAGCAGCCAAATCCTTCTCGTCTGATTCCAAAACCAACGGTTTCATCGGAGTAATCAAGTTATCCTTGTCGCCAAAATGCTTCTTTAAGAAATAAAGAATCATGTCACGTCCCTGGCGATGATAGCTGGGATACATGGTTACTTTGCCAAAGAAGTATTTCACATTCGGCATAACCACTGTCAATGCGCCCAGTCCGTCCCACAAATTATCAAGGGCAAACAGACCTTTGCTATCCGAGCGGGTTGATTGATATTCAAGAGTTACGAATGAGCGGCCCAGTTCAATGGTAGTAGGAAGGTACTCATTCAAGAACGTCGGTGAAAAATTAAACATGTGTGCAGTAGCAAGCACAGGTGCACAATGTTCATCATACTGAACGTCAGTACCTAATATATAACGGTAACCGCCGAGAATTTCTTCAGCTTCCGGATTCCAGACTATTAACTGCTTGTACGGATTATCCATGATATCATATTCATCGATATCCATCGACTTGCCTGTCCCTCCTCCTGCGGCACGGAATGCTATTTCACGCAAACGTCCGATCTCTTTCATCGTATTCGGAGAGTCCTGAGCAGTAACAATATATATTTGGTTATGACTTCTGTTAGTCATACGCAAACGCTTCTCCTCAGTTAACTCCGCTTTCAGCAATTCTTTGCTTATCGGTGCAATAATATCTTCCATATTTTTCTGTTAGTAGTTCTTCTTTAATTATATACGGTATTTCTACAGTTTATATACGATATCCTTCACATATTGTGCCCACTGTGCAGGTGTTTTCGACTTATCGAAAGTCTGCCATGGAATAGGCTTTCCAATAGTGATGGTAAACGTCTTATGACGATTCTTCAGCATTTCATCTGCCAGATAAAGCATGGCGATATTAAACTTAATACCTAATGCCTTACAGATATTCGCTAAGTTATAAAAGAAATCAGAGTTCCGCCCTTCAAAGTGAATAGGCACAACATCACGGTGGGACTCCACACTTTTCACTATAAATGTCTTCTTCCAATCCAGGTCACGGATCACTCCATTCTGACGGCGGGAACACAATCCTGCGGGGAACATAATCAGTTGGTTGTCCGAGGCAAAACCGGCTTCCACCATTCGGGGAAAATCCTTAGCTTGCTTGCCTGTTTTATTTATCGGGATGCAAAGCGGTGCCAGTCCATGGAGATTCATTAACAAGTCATTGACCATGTATTTCACCTTACCATTATAAAAGGAACCTAGTACATACCCCAACGCTACCCCATCTTGTCCACCCAAGGGATGATTGGATACAAAAGTACACAAACCTTCTTTAGGAAGATTTTCTTCTCCTTTCACCACTATCTTGGCGTCAAGGAATTCAAGGCATGCTTTTAGGAAGTCTACCCCTACTTTATCTTTCGAATCCCGTAAGAAGACATTCAGCTCCTCCTGATGAACAATCCGTTTCAGGTAGGAGACGACGAATTTAGGGATATACTTAAAGTACTTCGGAGCTTTTTCCCGGAGTATCTTATCTATGTCAATCAAAAATAATGAGTCGTCAGCCATTCTTCTTTCGATGAAATGAATGCGCAAAATTAACGCATCTTTTTAATTAATCGCAAAAAATCAACAGAAAACTACACCTAATATCTATCAAAATACACCTAATATCTATCAATTGGCAGTTTTTCCCCTAAAGAGTGTTTGAAATCCGTCGGTTGAAGAGAGAGAAAGTTCGTAGTATTGCAACACCAAACGAAACGAACAATTAACATTAAAACATAACACATTATGAAGAGTGTAACATTTGCAAAAGACCTGGTAGGAGTTCAAGACGATTTATTACGCTTTGCATTCAAATTAACTTCCGACCGTGAAGAAGCCAACGACCTGCTCCAAGAAACATCTCTGAAAGCTTTAGATAATGAAGATAAATATATGCCCGACACTAATTTTAAAGGTTGGATATATACCATCATGCGCAACATCTTTATCAACAACTACCGTAAAGTAATGCGCGATCAGACTTTTGTCGATCAGACTGATAATCTTTATCACCTGAATTTGCCCCGCGACACCGCCTCTGAAAGCACTGAAAGCGCTTACGACCTCAAGGAGATGCACCGTATTGTTAATGCCCTTCCGCGCGAATACAAAATACCCTTCTCCATGCACGTTTCCGGATTCAAGTACCGCGAAATAGCAGAAAGACTGGGACTTCCCCTAGGCACAGTGAAGAGCCGCATTTTCTTTACCCGTCAGAAGCTACAACAAGAGTTGAAAGATTTTGTTTAGCAAAAGCAGGAACAATCATCAATATACATAATTTATAGTACAGATTTTAGTTGTATCAAAAAGAATAAAGGCAGACCGGCAAGATCCGGATCTGCCTTTGCTCTTTAATGCCTCTTCAGGCTCAACATTATGAAGATCCCCCTATCGAAATAGAGATAAATCATTTCCCCACGGAGTCCAAACAAACAAACCGAATTCTATCAAACCTACACCCAATATCTATCAATTGTCAGTTTTATCCCTAAAGAGTGTTTAAAATCCACCCGCCACATCGGGAAATCTTCCGTAAACTTGCAACACCAAAACAGAACGAACAATAAATTAAAAAAACCTCACACATATGAATAGTAGAACATTTACCAAAGATTTACTCGGAGTACAAGATGACCTTTTACGCTTTGCATTCAAACTCACCTCTGACCGTGAAGAAGCTAACGACTTGCTGCAAGAGACATCTCTGAAAGCTTTAGATAATGAAGACAAATATATGCCCGACACTAATTTTAAAGGTTGGATATATACCATTATGCGCAATATCTTTATCAACAACTACCGTAAAGTAGTACGTGACCAGACATTTGTGGATACCACCGAGAACCTCTATCACCTAAACCTGCCGCGTGACAATGCCTTTGAAAGTACTGAGAGCAATTATGACTTAAAAGAGATGCACCGCATCGTCAACTCATTGCCACGCGAATACAAAGTTCCCTTCTCCATGCATGTCTCAGGATTCAAATATCGCGAGATTGCAGAGAAACTTGGAGTACCGCTAGGAACTGTGAAGAGCCGTATCTTCTTCACACGCCAGAAGTTACAGCAAGAACTAAAAGATTTCGTATAAACATATCACCTAAACCTTACAAATTGCCAAACATTCTCACCTGATAACATGGCAAAGCCACACTGCAACGAGACTCTCAACATCTTGCAGTGTGGCTATTTTATTTTAGAATAGAATACAGAGTGATTAATATCCTTAGCATCACAGAAAAAAATTGCGTATTATCTACCCGTACAAAACAAATATGACTTACCTTTGAGCCATTTTGAAGCATAGATTATTTCAATAAAACACGCGATTATAAACCGAATAAACATTAAACATGATGAAAAAACAGACAATTATTACCACTTGTACTTTAGCGGCAATGTTATTGGCAACTCCTTCCGCTTTTGCCATGCAATCGGACGAAAGCAGCTATATATGCGCTTCAGATGCCACCAAGAAAGACAATCGCCCCGTAGAGTCTAAACGCCTGTTCCGTTCCAAAGCCGTTGAAGGGCAAATTCAACGGATACAGCAGTTACTGAAAAATCAGAAATTGGCATGGATGTTCGCCAACTGTTTTCCAAACACATTGGATACTACCGTCCACTTCCGCAAAGACAAGAAAGACGGAAAACCGGATACTTTTGTATATACCGGAGATATACACGCTATGTGGCTTCGGGATTCAGGAGCGCAGGTGTGGCCTTATGTACAACTAGCCAACGAAGATAAAGAATTGAAAGAGATGTTGGTGGGAGTGATTAACCGCCAATTCAAATTGATAAATGTAGACCCTTTTGCCAATGCGTTCAACGATGGCCCCATCCCTAACGGACACTGGAAAACCGACCTCACCGATATGAACGACGAAGTACACGAACGCAAATGGGAGATTGATTCATTATGTTATCCGTTGCGTCTTGCTTATCATTACTGGAAGACTACGGGTGATGCAAGCATCTTTGACGCCGAATGGATCAAAGCCATTCAAAATATCCTGAAAACCTTCCGCGACCAACAACGCCGCGACGGACGGGGCTCCTATCATTTTCAGCGCAAGACGGAACGTGCACTGGATACCATGACAAACGACGGTTGGGGCAACCCGGTGAAACCGGTAGGACTGATAGCTTCCTCTTTCCGTCCTTCGGATGACGCAACAACTTTTCAGTTCCTGATACCATCCAACTTCTTTGCCGTATCTTCTTTACGCAAAGCTGCCGAGATTCTAACAGCAGTCAATCAGCAGCCGGAGTTAGCGAAAGAATGCACCAGCCTGGCTCAGGAAGTAGAAACTGCATTACAGAAGTACGCTACCTATAATCATCCCAAGTATGGCACAATCTATGCTTTTGAGGTAGATGGATTCGGCAACCAGTTATTAATGGACGATGCCAACGTACCAAGCCTGATTGCTTTACCTTATCTGGGCGATGTAGACATCAATAACCCTATTTATCAAAACACCCGCCGCTTTGTATGGAGCGAGGACAATCCTTACTTCTTCAAGGGCAAGGCAGGCGAAGGAATTGGCGGTCCTCACATCGGCTATGACATGATCTGGCCTATGAGTATCATGATGAAAGCTTTTACAAGCCAAAATGATGAAGAAATTAAGACCTGCGTGAAGATGCTGATGGATACGGAAGCCGGAACCGGCTTTATGCACGAATCTTTCCACAAGGATAATCCCAATAAATTCACCCGTGCGTGGTTTGCATGGCAAAATACATTATTCGGTGAACTCATTCTGAAATTGATGAATGAAAGTAAGCTGGACCTACTGAACAGTATTCAGTAAGAAACTGATTTACACAACAATTTTAGAAATGGCGGATGTGCCATAACTCACCACAGATTACACAGATTAACACAGATTGAAATTAAATCATTGATTATCAATATATACAATCTGCGATAGTCTGTGTAATCTGTGGTGAAAAGTACTTTTGACACCCTCATCATTACTATATAAATATTTGCTTTTCAACCTCTCCCCAAATGATCGTTTATGCGATATTCTCAGAAGCGCTGAACCATAAAGATAAATGGCGCAGGAACGGTTCTCTCCTCTTTCATCAACAAAACACATATTGCACATGGCCCGACAACCTATTCTTGGCAACAGAGGGACATTACCTCCCAGTATGATTGATTAACAAAAAACATATTGAGCATTAAGATAAAAGTCTTGTTAGGTTAAACGAAAAGCTCCTTTACCCTTATTGCAATCTATAATCAGAAGTTCTGTTTGTATAACCGCAAGTTCTGATTATATAATCAAAAGTTTCGGTTTTATAATCAGAACTTGCGGTTATAGTTTTCTAATAACCTAAAGCAACTTTTCTATCAATGAACAGCACCTTATGGATTAACCGGAAGAAACTTTTGTATTAATATGGAGCAACAGTTGAATTAGGTACATAATGCTTTTATAATTGAAGTAAATAATAAGCAGAAGCATCCCAATTCCCCACCAGCAAAGCGCTCCAGCACATCATTCATTATCAAACAAATAAGCAATTAACAAGGTGTTGAAAACTTCTCTGAAAGATTTTAGTTAAAAGATTGTGGGGAATTGTGGGGAAATGTCTATTTTTACAGTCGCTTATTATAATAATGTGAATAATGATACAGTTTTTAGGTAATATCGAAGCCAAAACGGATGCAAAAGGGAGAGTATTTATCCCCGCTGTATTCAGGAAGCAGCTACAAGCCGCTGCCGAGGAGAAGCTCGTATTGCGTAAAGACGTATTCCAGGATTGCCTCGTACTATACCCTGAAAGCGTATGGTTCAAGACACAGAACCAACTTAGAAGCAGGTTGAGCAAATGGAAGGCAAAGCATCAACAAGTCTTCCGACAATTTGTTAGTGATGCAGAAGTTATGATTCCGGATGGGAACGGACGTATCCTGTTGCCCAAGCGTTATCTGCAAATGGCAGGTATACAAAGCGATGTACGGTTCATCGGTGTAGACAACACCATTGAAATTTGGGCTAAAGAACGTGCCGAACAACCGTTTATGAGCCCTGAAGAGTTCAGTGACGCATTACAGGACATATTAGGTGAAGATTCTTGGGAAGATGAGGAAGTAATTAGTGATTAATAGTTAGCACTGAAAAAGAGATGATGAAAGAAGAACAAACATATCATATTCCGGTATTACTGATGCCAAGTGTGGATGCAATGAACATATCCCCCGACGGGACGTATGTAGATGTCACATTTGGTGGCGGTGGACACTCACGCGAAATCCTTTCACGTCTAGGTGATGGAGGCCGTCTTTTAGGATTCGACCAGGATGAGGATGCGGAACGCAATATTGTGAATGATCCACACTTTATATTTGTGCGCAGCAACTTCCGGTATCTGCACAATTTCCTACGTTATCACGATATAGAGCAGGTAGATGCCATACTTGCCGACCTCGGTGTGTCATCCCATCATTTCGACGACAGTGAGCGGGGATTTTCTTTCCGCTTTGATGGCGCCTTGGACATGCGTATGAACAAACGTGCCGGAGCAACCGCTGCCGATGTTGTGAACACCTATGACGAAGAGCGTCTGGCGAATATTTTCTATCTGTATGGCGAACTGAAAAACAGTAGAAAACTGGCATCTATCATCGTAAAGGCACGGGCTGTACAGAAAATCACTACGATCAGCGAATTCCTGGAGATTATC
>OHCC01001420.1_pt1 | contig 10199 bp, 7 predicted proteins | sample 1577521 | NCBI WGS metagenome assembly OHCC01 (sample SAMEA3879533, study PRJEB24766) | human gut metagenome | biome: human-associated habitat; feature: feces | place: USA | collected 1985/1987
AACAGGAGAGGTTTTAACTTCCCCTAAAAAAGACATGTACATAATGCAAGGTTGGAAGAGAAAACATAAGAATATGTAAATAATATTCTATAAAAAAGGATGAAGGAATGGGGAGTTGACAGAAAAAATTAAGAGAAAAGCTCACGTAAAGTAAAACTTTTCTCTTGATTTATGAGAAAGAGGAACATTTACTGAATATCCCTAAACAAGAGCAAGCCATAAATCATGCTAAAACTATCATGAAACAATTTGATGGCAATAATCCGGCACAACAGGAATCTTCTACTACTGTTTACTTGTTGGTAGAAGAATTGAATAAATTTCTATAAATAATATATCTATATACCAATCAGACCATACCCTTGTTCACTCCGAATTTCTCATCTGTCTGACATTCTCCGGCAGGCTCTACGTGTACTAAAATATCATATACATTGTCTATGGAGTCTTCTATGCTTTTTTCTACGGCTCCGGCAATTTCGTGTGCCTGTGTGATGGTTATATGAGGATTCACTTCAATGTCGAGAGTGATGATATACCGGTTTCCTATCATTCGTGATCTGACCCGATGCGGATTGCTTGCGCCCGGCACTTTCTCGACGGCTTCGAATATCTTATTGTATACATTGACATCTTTTACACCATCCATAAGCTCTACATTTGAGTCCATGAAAATACCGATGGAAGATTTGATGATAAAGAGACTGATTATCAATCCTGTTATTGAGTCGAGTATGGGTAACTTAAGTAGGAAAGTAAACAGTAAGCCTAATAAAACTCCTGCCGAAATAATGACATCATTACGCATATTAATCGCGTTTGCCGTCAGCATGGAGCTGTCTATTTTCTTTCCTTGCTTGTATTGATATGAAGCTAATAGTAGCTTACCGATAATAGAGAATATAGTCACATAGATAGCGATGGCTGACGGTATCTCTTTCATTTCATCGCAAAAGATGTTTTGGATGGATGATACCAACATCTGCATACCAGCATAGAATATCACAAGTGACAAGATTTTAGTCGCGATCCCTTCCGCTTTCTCATAACCGAACACATATTTCTTTGAAGGCGGACGATTCATCACTCTTGCCGTAAAAATCATAACGATAGAGATGAGGACGTCGGTTGCCGAGTCGATACCGTCGCCGACTACCGCTAAACTACCGGCAAATAAACCGATTATGATTTTGGATACGGACAGGATTGCATTGCCGATTGTGCTGATCCATGAGGTTTTGATTAGTATTTTCTCTCTTGACATTGAAGTGACCCTTTATAATTGTTTTGTAATGGATTGGGGAGCAAAGATAAACATTAATAGGAGTTTGTGACATGAAGTCGCGAAAAACTTTTTCCGCCTTTTAGTAGTTTATGCGTTTTAGTTGTATTATATATAGATGGTCAATTAAAAACAGGACAAATCATTTATTAAATAGTTAACCGCATGTTCAAAAAATTAAGTAGCTCTTTACTCATTGTGTCAGCTTGTGTTTTTTCTTCTTGTACGTCTACCGTCAAGCAAGAAACTGCAATCCTGCCTACCCCCGTTAGTCTGACCGAGCAGTCGGGCTCGTTTGTTTTAAAAGATGGCATGAAGATCGGAGTTTCCGATCAGTCGTTGTTTCCGGCTACCGGATACCTGCAGGAAATTCTTCGGAATGTCGTATCGTCTTCTGTTGAAGTCACTACCGATAAGAGTCAGGTAGATATGTATTTTCAGTTGAAGGATACCGTTGGAAAGCCCGGCTCTTATAAACTTGAGTCTACACCGGAGTATATTCGGGTAGAGGCAACTGACTATTCGGGCTTTATTTCTGCGATTACTACTATTCGCCAGTTGCTTCCTGCAACGATAGAAGTGCAGGGAGAGAAACAGAATTATTCTATCCCTGTCGTGCAAATAGAAGATGCGCCACGGTTTGAATGGCGTGGATTTATGTTGGATGCTTCCCGCCATTTCTGGAATAAAAAAGAAGTGAAGCATGTATTAGATCTGATGTCTTTGTATAAACTTAATAAGTTCCACTGGCATCTGTCCGACGATCAGGGTTGGCGTATAGAGATCGAGAAGTACCCGTTGCTTACAGAAAAAGGGGCCTGGCGTAAATTCAATACGCAGGATCGTACCTGTATGGCACGTGCGAAAGAGGAAGATAATACCGATTTCCTGATTCCGGAAGATAAGATACGCATTGTGGAAGGAGATACGCTGTATGGAGGTTATTACACTCATGATGATATAAAAGAAATAGTAGCCTATGCTACGCAAAGAGGCATTGATGTCATTCCCGAGATTGATATGCCGGGACATTTCCTGGCAGCTATCGGTCAATATCCGGAATTGGCGTGCGACGGATTAATCGGGTGGGGGGAAACATTCTCTTCTCCTATCTGTCCGGGCAAAGATACAACGCTGGAGTTCTGTCAGAATGTGTTCAAAGAAGTTTTTGAACTTTTCCCTTATGAATATGTGCACATGGGTGGTGATGAAGTGGAAAAAGCCAACTGGAAGAAATGTCCTCTTTGTCAGAAACGGATTCGTACGGAGAAACTGGGTTCGGTAGAAGAACTTCAGGCATGGTTTGTACGTGACATGGAGAAATTCTTCCTTGCCAACGGAAAGAAACTCGTAGGTTGGGATGAAGTGGTATCCGACGGATTATCTTCCGATGCTGCCATTACCTGGTGGAGAAGTTGGGCGAAAGATGCATTGCCTACGGCAACTGCACAAAAGCAGAAAGTGATTGCTTGTCCGAATGAATATTTCTATTTCGATTATGCGCAGGACCAGAATTCAGTAAAGAAAATACTTGCGTATGATCCGTGTGCAGACGAGCGGTTATCGCCGGAACAGAAGAAATATATCTGGGGTGTGCAGGCGAATCTCTGGGCTGAATGGATTCCGACCATGAAGCGCATTGAATATTTGATTGTTCCCCGTATGATAGCGTTGAGTGAAATAGCTTGGGCGGAGCCGACAGCCAAACCGGGTCTCGAAGAATTCTATCGTCAGCTTGTTCCGCAATTTAAGCGGATGGATGTGATGAGGGTAAATTATAGGGTGCCTGACTTGCAGGGATTCTATAAAGTGAATGCATTTATTGATGAAACAACTGTGGAATTGACCTGCCCGTTACCCGGTACTGAAATACGGTATACGACAGACGGCAGTATGCCTACCAAAGAATCAGCTCTTTATAACGGCGCTTTGGAAGTTGGGAAGACTACGGATTTCGCTTTCCGCACTTTCCGTCCGGATGGTTCTCCTTCGGATGTGGTGCGTACCAAGTATGTAAAGGCTCCTTATGCGGAGGCGGTGACTGCTCCGGCTGCTTTGCAGCCCGGCTTGAAAGCAGTATGGCACGATTTCCGTGGTAATCTTTGTGCGGATATTGATGCAGCTCCTGTCAAAGGGGAGTATGTGGTGGAATCGGTATCCATTCCCGAAGAGGTGAAAGGAAATATCGGTCTGGTATTGACCGGCTATCTGGAAGTTCCTGCCGATGGTATCTATACATTTGCCCTTCTCTCGGACGACGGTAGCACATTAATGCTTGACGGTGAATTGTTGGGAGATAATGATGGAGCACATTCGCCGGTAGAGATTATTGTGCAGAAGGCTTTGAAAGCCGGGCTTCATCCGATAGAGGTGCGTTACTTTGATTGTAACGGAGGCGTATTGCAGATGGAACTGGTGAATGAAAAAGGTGAAAAAGAAGTATTGCCAAGTACGTGGCTGAAGTTTTCATTATAATTAGATAACGTCCGGCTTGTGAAAGCCGGACGTCTAATAGGTACTACCGTCTACGACGGCAGTGGAAGAGTCTTTTTAATGGTGGAACAAGCGGATGCCTGTAAATGCCATTGCCATATTGTATTTGTCGCAAGTTTCAATCACATGATCGTCACGTACTGACCCACCCGGTTGTGCAATATAGCTGACGCCACTCTTGTGTGCGCGTTCTATATTATCTCCGAATGGGAAGAATGCATCCGATCCTAAAGCTACACCTGTCATCGTATCCAACCATACCCGTTTTTCTTCGCGTGTCAGTATTTCCGGCTTTTCAGTGAAGAACTGTTGCCAGATGCCGTCTGCCAGTACGTCGTCATAATCTTCCGAGATGTAAACGTCAATCGTATTGTCACGGTCTGCACGACGGATTTTCTCAATCCATGGCAAGTTCATCACTTTCGGGTGTTGGCGTAAATACCAGATATCTGCTTTATTTCCTGCCAGGCGTGTACAGTGGATACGTGACTGTTGGCCTGCGCCAATACCGATTGCCTGTCCGTCTTTGGCATAACATACAGAATTGGATTGTGTATATTTTAAAGTGATTAAGGCAATGATTAAGTCGCGTTTTGCATCAGCCGGGATTTCCTTGTTCTGCGTAGGCATCTCTTTCAAAAGACTTTCATCGATCTTCAATTCGTTTCTTCCTTGTTCGAAAGTTACTCCGAATACATCTTTATGTTCGATAGGAGCCGGGCGGTATGCAGGATCTATCTTTATTACATTATAGGTTCCTTTTCTTTTATTCTTTAGAATTTCCAGTGCTTCGGGAGTGTAATCAGGAGCAATGACTCCGTCGGATACTTCACGGTTGATGATGCGTGCTGTTTCTTCGTCACAAGTGTCGGATAATGCGATAAAGTCTCCGTAAGACGACATACGGTCTGCTCCACGTGCACGGGCGTATGCTGTAGCCAATGGAGATAGTTTCATGTCGTCGACAAAATAAATCTTCTTCAGCGTGTCGCTCATTTCTACCGCAACAGCAGCACCTGCAGGGCTGACATGTTTAAAAGATGCGGCAGCCGGTAGTCCGGTAGCTTCTTTCAGTTCTTTGACTAGTTGCCAACTGTTGAATGCATCCAATAGATTGATATAACCGGGACGTCCATTCAATACTTCGATGGGGAGTTCGCCTTCTTTCATGAAGATACGGGCAGGCTTTTGATTAGGGTTGCAGCCGTATTTCAGTTCGAGTTCGTTTGCCATTTTAATTATAAATTATGAGTTGCTAATTACAAATTGATAGCGACAAAATTACGAAAAAAAGATAAGCTCGCCTAGACTTGTATTGTAAAATAGTAACATGTAATTAGTATTTAGAATATTGTAATGATTCAAAATACCTATAAATGGTGATTGCGATTTCGTGAAATATTCCGTTTCTTTGCACTCGCTAAATATAAAAGGTAAGATGGATAATTTACAAAAATATAAGCCGACTGATAAGATGATTGATCTTATCAGTGACAATTATTCCTTGTTGCAGGTAATGAGCCGTTTCGGGCTTTCGTTAGGGTTTGGAGATAAAACGGTAAAGGAGGTTTGCGAGCTGAATGGAGTAGATTGCCGTACTTTCCTGATTGTAGTTAATTTTATGGCTGAGGGTTTTTCTCGGTTAGATGGAGATAAAGATGATATTTCCATCCCTGCATTGATTGATTATCTGCGGCAGGCACACATCTATTTTCTTGATTTTTCTCTTCCCGCCATCCGGCGCAAATTGATTGAAGCCATTGACTGCTCGCAGGACGATGTTGCTTTCCTTATTCTGAAGTTTTTTGATGAATATACCCGTGAAGTGCGTAAACATATGGATTATGAAGAGAAAACCGTATTTAAGTATGTAGATGCGCTAATAGCAGGAAATGCCCCGAAAAACTACCAGATCAGTACATTCTCCAAACATCACGACCAGGTGGGAGAGAAGTTGACCGAACTGAAGAATATCATTATTAAATATTGTCCGGCCAAAGCCAATGAGAATCTTCTGAATGCGGCGCTTTTTGATATTTATGCTTGTGAGGAGGGGCTGGAATCTCATTGCAAGGTAGAGGACTATATTTTTGTTCCTGCTATTCTGAACCTGGAAAGGAGGATGATGGAAAATGAAAAATAATGAAGTTATCCGGATTGCAATTGCTGAGACTTCTGTAATTATCCGTGGCGGGCTGACTGCTGCGTTGAAGCGTCTTCCTAATGTGAAAGTGCAACCTATAGAGTTGCTTTCTATCGAGGCTCTGCATGACTGCGTTCGGACGCAGTGTCCTGATATGCTGATTGTCAATCCGGCTTTCGGTGATTATTTCGATGTAGGTAAGTTTCGAGAGGAAACGTCCGGTAAGAAGATACGGGTGATAGCATTGGTCACTTCTTTTGTAGATGCCTCCTTGTTGAGCAAATATGATGAGTCTATTTCTATATTTGATGATTTGGAGAGATTGTCTAAGAAAATCTCCGGTTTGCTGAATGTACCTTCTGAGGAAGAAGAATTGGAAAGTCAGGATGCGCTCAGCCAGCGGGAAAAGGAAATCGTCATCTGTGTGGTAAAAGGAATGACAAATAAAGAAATAGCGGAAAAGCTGTTTTTATCTATTCATACGGTTATCACGCATCGGAGAAATATTAGCAAAAAATTGCAAATACATAGTGCGGCGGGTTTGACTATTTATGCTATTGTAAATAAGCTGGTTACGCTGAATGATGTGAAGGATTTATAGCAAGGAAAAGTGTTATAAAATATAAAACCGTTTGCGCACACGGAAATTATTCGTACCTTTGCAGTGCAATTGGGAAATTGCTGTTAGTTTATAAGGTAAAAGAAAAAATGTAAGGTATTAGATTAAGTAAAGATTTAAGGTATTAAAATTTTTATTCAATAGGAAAGTTTTTATAGTTAGGTAAAAAGGATAACAATAGGTAAAGACGTTTTAGAGGTAAAAAAGAAGATTAGTTTTCAGGAAAAAATGAGGTACTATGGAAAAGCCTTTTGGCTTTTCTGATGCGGTGGCGAGTGATTCTATAAAAAGAATTAGCTCGTTTTTTTATTGCTCGCAAATAAAACGGCTAAATATTGGGGCAGTAGATATTTCGGCTTAGTATAAAAAACAAAATCCCGACGAAATCACTTCGGCAGGATCCTATTTCATTTTTACTTAAATGTGGCTACGTAATAAAATTATGACTAATTAATTCAATTCTGATACTGCAAAGATAGTGCATCTCAATATATGTCACAATCCCCTATATAAGGTATATTGCGTAGCTATTCTCATTATTTATGGTTATTGATGGCTGATTTTTCTACTTTTTTCCATTCATTTGTTTCAAAATCATATGATTTGATAACTTTTGCGGGGCAACCGGCACATATCGAATAGGGAGGGACGGAATGAGTGACTATACTTCCGGCAGCTACAACACAATGTTTTCCTAAAGTCACTCCCGGGAGAATGACTGAATTGGCGCCTATCCATACATCATCCTCAATAACAACCGCTTGTGTGCTGACACCCTGTTCGTCAATTCTCTTTTCCACATTCTCATAATTATGATTGAGTCCTGTGACGGTTACATTCTGAGCAAGGTTGACGTGGTTGCCGATAGCGGCCGGACCAATGATTGTATTTCTTAATCCGATTCGTGTATAATCTCCGATAGTCAGGTCGCCTACTGCATTGTTGAGGCAGGAAAAATCCTCAACAACGGAATATCTTCCTAAAGAGAATCGGTTGAAGGGAGGGAGATCTTTGCGAACGCTTCGATAAATCACGGAGCCTTTACCTCGTTTAAGATATACGTAACCGAAGATACGTATCCACCAGTTAGGACGCGTTTTGACAGGATGCATAATGAATCGGTGAACGGCCTGTTTTAAGCCGGAGTTTTCTTTAATTCGCTGCTTAAGTGTTTTTTTCTCCATATTGAATGTTTTTTCTTCTTTTTGTCTTCTACCAGATAATCAGGAATTGCCAGGCTGTAAGTGATTAATAGACCGAAGAGTGCGATCCACCATCCGAATGATAAGGTCCAATTGTATACGGTTATCAACGAAGCCCAAACGCTTACGATGATACATAATTTAAGTGGAGAAGGTGTCAATTGTTGTACGATCCGATTAAGGAAACTCCAGTTCCCTTCTAATAGAGAGGGGAGCAAATAAGAGATCATTTTTCGGGGGCGCTTCCGATAAGGACAGGTCGGATAGGATTCGCAGTAAACAATGGCTTCCGGAAGATAGTCGATATATATGTTCTGTCGAAGTAACTTCCGTTCGATATTGGTTTTGGAACTTTTCAGGTTTTTCTGTAACCATGCCAGATCAATAGCCATATTGGTTCCAAGCAAATTGGATGATAACCCGAATTGCGTATTGCCTGCTCTGTACAGGCTGTTTTTTATTTCATCACGCATCACTCGAAATTTGAAACGAAATCCCTTGCAGCCTTCTACGAGTGTATGTAGCTGGATTGCCTGTATTCCGGCATCATAAGCGTCATAAATCTTGTCCAACAGTTGTGGGGACAGAGTACGGGCGGTATCAGGCAGGATAAGAGCCAAGTCGTAATGTTCTTTGTCTAAACTGTTGATACCTTGATATAGATCGCTGTATGTGATGAATTCGTAGGGTGATTCTTTTCCATATAAATCGGGAAGGGGACTGCTTTCACGAATAAGGATGGCGCAGCGATATTTTTTTTGAGCTTTAGGGTATGTGATATGTTTGAAATGTGAAGCGGTGGATAATACAAAAAGGTATAGAAACAGAATCCCTGTAAGGAAAAATGCCAGATCATCTATTATGTAGATATAAGAGTCCATCACTTAAGGGAAGTTATACGTTCTCTTTTTGAATAAATGCAGTAACTGTCTTTAGAATAATCTTTATATCCAGCCAGAAAGAAAAAGTTTTGGCATAAGTGATATCCAATTGTTTACGTTCTTCAGCGGAAAGTTTGCCTGCTTCACCTCTTTTCTCTACCTGCCATAGACCGGTTAGCCCGGCAGGACCTATGAAGCGGTCGATGTGTTCGTCGCTAGTCAGTAGTTCGGCTTCATAGAGTGGGAGAGGTCGATTGCCGACTATTGACATATCCCCTTTTAAAATATTAAAAAGCTGCGGTAACTCGTCGATACTGTATTTGCGGATAAAGCGTCCTATCTTTGTTATTCTCGGATCATTTTCCAGTTTAACAAAAGCATTGCTTTTCTCTTTGGATTTTTTGTGAATATAATCTTCTTCGGAGATAACGAAATCATCGGATACTAAAAGAATTTCTTCTTCATCGCCTTCTTCATTCATGTCTGTATCGATGTCTTCTCCCCATATATCGGGCTCCTCCTCTTCTTCCTGCTGGTATTGGTTAAGAGCATTGAAATCTTTCAGATGCTTGTCCGCGTCAGTATACATGGAACGGAATTTGAGAAAATCAAATATCTGATAGTTGCTTCCGACTCGTTTGGATTTATAGATGACTGCTCCTTTACTTTCCAAGCGAATGGCTAATGCGGTAAATATCAAAAGAGGGGAAAGGCATAATATAGCCATTCCCGAAAATAATATATCAAAGATTCGTTTCCATAAAGGTAACCGGAAAGCTTTGATATTTTGTGCCTTGAGCTGGAGATCTTTTATTTTCTGTTCCTTGCGGCGTTTGAGAAAAGTTGATAGGTCTGTTAAGGCTTCATGAGTCATTTCGAATTTAATGGTATTGTTGATTCCGGCTTTCAGATATTGTGCCGCTTCTTCTTTAGACAACGAATCCATAACAAGTACCATATAAAGTCCCGGATATTTCTTGCGCATATACCGGATATCTGCAATATCTTTGGAGAGGTCTACTTGTTCAAAAAATAGAGCTATATCATATTTTTCACGTATTTTGTCTACTGCTTTAATAGCTTTGCTACAATTGGGAACAGCATAAAATACCCCTACATTTAATCTGGAAAACAACTCTATCGTCTTGCTATCTCTACCTATATAAATAAAATATTGCATGTAGCAGCCTGGTATTAGTCAATAATCTTTTTGATTCGGACTTTGAGTTCCAATGGGTTGAATGGCTTTAATATGTAGTCTTCCGCTCCTTCTTCCAATAGTCTGATTCTTTCCGTCGTGCTTTCCTCACTGGATAACATGACAATAGGGATTGACTTGAATAATTCATTATTTTTCATGTATCTTAAGAACTCGTCTCCTGTCATGAGAGGCATGCGGATATCCGATATGATAAGATCGGGTATATTGCCCTCGTTCAGCCATTCGATAGCTTTGATAGGATCTTCCCGATAGGTAAAATCATAATCTTTTCCTAAGTATACACCGGCTACTTTTCCAATTGTCGCTTTATCGTCGACTAGTAATATTTTCTTTTTCATACGAATAGACCTTTCTATC
>OHCC01001423.1_pt1 | contig 10179 bp, 3 predicted proteins | sample 1577521 | NCBI WGS metagenome assembly OHCC01 (sample SAMEA3879533, study PRJEB24766) | human gut metagenome | biome: human-associated habitat; feature: feces | place: USA | collected 1985/1987
CCGCTGTATTCTACACGTACGTATTTTAATGTACCGGAGTTGTCGGCATCATCTTTGCCGCCATATGCTGCATCGCCGATTTCGGATACGCCGTTTCCGACATTGGTTTGTGCCTTACCACAAATGTGGATACCACCCCATGCGCCCGGTTCGGTCAGGTCGCTGGTCATTACGATGGGTTTATCCGCCGTACCGACTGCATTGATTTTGCCGCCTTGTTTCACAAGGATATAATCTACGATGTCGTCATCGCCGATAGCGGTGATTGTCACCCCTTCTTGGATATGCAGAGTTGCACCGTTTTCTACGATGTACTCGCCGCTTAGTTTGTACGAATTACCGGCTTTCAATGTTACGTCCGAGGTAACTGTGCCTTTCAGGGTTGCGCCATTCTCGACTTCGTTACCCTCATTTCCTCCATTTTCATTGTTATCATCGCTGCATGCAGTGAAGAAAGACATTCCGGCTATCATTGCCAGAGAACACAATTTCCAGTTTAATGATTTCATACTAATTGAATTAATTAAGTGTTATTAATACTGTTACTATCTATTTAAAAGTTGTAGCTTGCACCTATCTCGAAGCTTGTGCCTCGTTTATAGCGTTCCACTTCTATGGTTTGTCCCGTTTTGGGCACATCTTGTTTGAAGACTATGGCACGGTTCAGCAGGTCGTTCATTTGGAATTTCATGCTGAAATGCTTGTTGAAGTTATAACCGGCGTTGAAGTTCAGGGTATGTACGGATTGTTGCTTCACGTCGCCCAGTCCGGAAATTCCTACCGAATGGATGCGGCTGCCTTGCAGGTTGTACAGCAGTGCCAGGTTCAGCTGACGCTCTTCTCCGAAGCGTGGGGAGTAGGTGAGGTCGGCATTCACGAGGATGGGGGATGCGCCTTGCAGCGAACGTTCCTTATTGGTGTAAGCGCCACTTTCGGGCAACTTCACGTTGGTGTACATGTAGCTGACGTTGGCTCCCAGTCTCAGATCACGTACCAACTCCTTGCGGACTTCTACCTCTACACCGCCTGCCATGCCGTTGTCTGCATTGTTGAAAGAGTGTATTGTACTGCCTCCGTTGAGCATCTGTGTACGTTCTATGGGTTTGTCCAGGTACTTGAAGTAACCGGTAACGGAGAGCATGTCGCCGTTCTTCTTGAAGAGTTCGTAACGCAGGTCGAAGTTCAGGTTGTAGCCATTCTGCAAATCGGCGTTACCACGTATCTGTGCCGAACCGTAGGACTCCTGATAGAGGAATGGGGCCATCTCGATGAATGAGGGGCGGGTGATGGTACGCGAAACAGAGAAGCGTAAGCTGTTTTCCTCGTTCACCGCATATCTCATGTTTAAGGTTGGAAAGAAATCGTTTTTATTCAAGTCGCGGTGTTTGGAATACTTTTCGCCTCCGTCTGTGGCATATTTCACCCATTGTTTGCTGATTTCGTATCTCACACCGAGGTTTACCAGCATGGATTCCATCGGATAAAAGTCGGTAGATACATAGCCGGCATAGATGTCATTACCCGCTTTGTAGGCTTCGTAGGGGTACATGTAGCGTCCTACGGTGATGTTACCGTTGGCTATGTTCTCTTGGTTCAGAAAGCCGTCGGTGTCGTAGATATTGTCAATGGTGGGGTTCAGTTTCCGTGCGTCGTAGTAGAAGCGTGTGCCCGCATAGTCCTTGTAGTTGAAGCCTATTTTTACAAAATTCTGTTCGCTCCATCTCCATTTCAGGCCGAGGTTGGCGTTCCATTCTTCTTCGTTCAGTTCGCCGAAGTAGCGAGCGGTTTCCTGCTGGTTCAGGGTGAAGAGGCTGAGGCCTCCCTGGCTGTTCTTGATGTACATTACTTGGCGGCGGTCGGGCTCTTCACTGCTTGTTTTGCCGTAAGAACCTCCCCAGGTCAGTTCCCACTGTTCGCTTTCACCGAAGTTGTGCAACCCGTTCAGTTGATGGTTTTGCAACGTATAGATATGGGTGACGTTGTTGCTTCCGGTCAGTTCATAGCCTTCGGAGTCTTCTCCTTCGCGGCGCTGGTAGGTATCACTGGCGTTGCGGGCATAGAAGAACGTGTAGCCGATACGGTCGTGCTTGCGTAGCGTATAGCCCAGATAACCCAGTGCCGCTAATTTCAATTCGTCGGCATAGCTATCGTAACTAAAGTTGTCCAATGCGTTTCCACTTGCTTCCAGGGTTTTATAGAATGCATTGTTCAGGGTCTGTTGCCCGTTTCCGGCACTGATGGACGCAAGCATGCTCAATGTCTGGTTGCCGATGCCTATGTTCTTACCGAATCCAATGTTTCCACTTAATTCGGGTAAAGAGGTCTTCTTGCTTACGGCGAACGAGGTATTGAATATGTCTTTGCTTTTTACGTATTCATTAAACTCGGTCTTACTCATGTTCAGTGCCGCTTGGTCCATAGACGGTGTTTTGAGGAGTGAGCCGTTGCGGTCCATTTGGTAGCGGTCTTTACCTAAAGTATTGAGTTTGCCTCCTACGTTGAGGCTGATATTGAAGAAGTTGCTGGTAACATTCTCTTTTGTGTTGATGTCGATGTGTGCTCCGGAATAGTCGGCAAAGGAACCTGCGTCGTATACCTTGCTTACAGTGATGTTTTGCACGGTGCTTGAGGGGAAAAGGTCGAGCGGTATCAGCTTATTATCCGGGTTGGGTGAGGCGATGGGGAGCCCGTTCAGTGTGGTGGTGCTGTATCGGTCGCCAAGTCCGCGCACAATAAGTTGTCCCGCACTGGCGATGGAGATGCCCGTAATCTTCTTAACACCTTCTTCTACGTTACTGATACCTTTGATGCCCATCTCTTTAGAGCCAAGATTTTCAATGGCAAGAGTGGCCTTCTGACGTTCCATCTGCAAGGCACGTTCGCTTTCCAGGTTCTTTTTGGCAACCACGCTGACTTCCCCCAAAGCTTGTGCGTCGCTGTCCATCTCGAAGTTCAGAAGAGTTTCACCTTTTACTTTGGCGGCATCCAGGGTGATGTCTTTGTAGCCGATGTATCTTACAGTCAGCGTATAAGTACCGTTCTTTATATCCAGCGAATAATTACCGTCGATGTCGGCTACGGCACCCGATGCTGTTCCGGCTATTTGTACGGTGGCTCCCGTTAATGGTTCTTTGGTCTGCCTGTCAGTGACTGTTCCTTTTATGGTTCCCGCCATGGCAGCCATAGTGGAGAGTGTCAGTAGTAAAATAAGGAAGAAAATCTTTCCTAAATCTAGTTTCATGCTCATCTTTTGTACGTTTCTTAAATCCGATGCAAAGATGAGGCTGCGACATTACATGCTTAATACATATCTCATACAATTTATTTTCAAATTTGTTACGCTTTCATTACACATTTTTCTTAAGCAGGATACTCCTTGTTTATGAAAAGAAATGCGCAATGAAAAAGTAATATGAGCTATTGTTTATTAGAGTTTTATCTTTATTTTTGTAGCTTAAACAAATATAAAATATATATGACTGCTACTCATCTTGACGATAATGAGCGCTTTAAGCGTCTTTCTACTCTTGGACGCATCGGTTGGTGGGAAGCCGACTTTTCCACAAGACAGTTTGTGTGCTCTGATTATGTAGCTAATTTGTTCGAAATAGAGGGACAAATCCTGAGTTTTGCTGATTTTGCTCAGATGATTCGTGAAGATTACCGGAGTCGTATAACTCGTGAGTTTCTTACTGTTGAATATCAGGATGTTTATGAGCAAACTTTTCCTATTTGTATTTCGGAAGGGGTAATTTGGATACACTCTCGTATGGGATATAAGGAAGATACCCCGGATGGATCAGTTAAAACCTTCGGAATACTACAGCGTGTAGATGCTCCTGATAATGAGGAGGGGAAGCAGATTATGCATCGGATAAATGACTTGATGTATCGTCAAAATTCTATATCGCAATCATTATTCCGTTTTCTGAAGGATGAAGAAATAGACTCTGGCATTTATGAAATATTGAAAGATATTCTTGACTTTTTTCATGGAGGCCGTGTTTATATCTTCGAGTATGAAGATGAGTATCTGTACCAGAATTGTACATATGAAGTTGTAGCTCCGGGTGTGCATCCGGAGAAAGAGCTTTTGCAGAAAATGGCTTTAAAGGATTTACCTTGGTGGACGTCACAAATCCTTAATAAAAAGCCCATTCTGCTGGAAACATTGAAAGAAATTCCACAGTCGGCCCATGGAGAATATGAGGTGCTGGCAATGCAAAATATTAAATCTTTGATGGTAACCCCATTGATTGCCAACGACAAGGTATGGGGATATCTGGGCGTTGACCTGGTGGATCGCTCAAAGATGTGGACCAATGAAGATTATCAGTGGTTAAGTTCATTGGCAAACATTATCAGTATCTGCATTGAGCTGCGCAAAATTAAGGATGATGCGATTCGTGAACGTAGTTTTCTTAGTAATCTGTTCCGTTATATGCCTTTGGGATATATACGGCTGTCTGTTATTCGTGATGAGAATAACCAACCATGCGATTATCGTATAACAGATGCCAATGATATTCTTGCAGATTTATCAGGGGTGCCCATGTCAAGTTTTTTGGGGATGACTGCATCCAGTATTTACTCTGATCCTACTTTCAAGATACAATTGTTGGGTGAAATCCTGGATACCGGTACGTTTAAAGAATTGGAAGAGAGTTTTGAAATAACCGGTAAATATTGCCACGTAGTAATATATTCTCCTGAGAAGAATGAGATTGTAGCTTTGTTTCTCGATGTAACAGATTCTGTACAAACTCATCAGGCATTGGACCGTAGTGAGAAACTATTTAAGAATATCTTTGCCAATATACCCGCCGGAGTAGAGATTTACGATAAAGAAGGTTATCTGCTGGATCTTAATAATAAAGATTTAGAGATATTCGGCGTGCGGGATAAAGCAGATGTGATTGGAGTCAATCTATTTGAAAATCCCAATCTTCCCTCTCATATCATTGAGCAGATAAGGGCAAAAGATATCGTTGATTTCAGGTTGGATTATTCATTTGATACGGCACTGGATTATTTTAAGACCAGTAAGAGGAATGTAATTAATCTTTATTCCAAGCTTAGTAAGATTTACGATAGTAAAGGCTGCTTTACAGGGTATGCAATGATTAATATGGATAATACAGAACGCATAGATGCTCTGAGACGTATTAACGATTTCGAAAATTTCTTTCTGTTGATATCCGAATATGCAAAGGTTGGTTACGCCAAACTGAATATTGTTGATCGTAAAGGATATGCCATCAAGCAGTGGTATAAAAACATGGGTGAGGATGAGAGTACTTCGTTGGCTGACGTTGTAGGCGTCTATGGAAAAATGCATCCGGAAGATAGAAAGAAGATGCTGGACTTCTACCAGAAAGCCCGTATCGGTGAGGCTAAATATTTTAAAGGTGAGATGCGTATTGCCCGTCCGGGAGAGAAGCATAAATGGAATTGGGTTCGTACTAACTTGGCTGTGAACGTCTACGAACCGGAGAAAGGGCAAATTGAAATGATTGGCGTCAATTACGATATTACAGAGCTGAAGGAAACCGAAGCCATGCTGATTGAAGCTAAGGATAAGGCAGAAACCGCCGACCGGTTGAAGAGTGCCTTCCTTGCTAACATGAGCCATGAGATACGTACACCGCTGAATGCAATAGTAGGCTTTTCCAGTTTATTGGGCGAAACCGAGGAGATTGAAGAAAGAAAGCGATATATGGCAATTGTCGAAGAGAACAATGAACTGTTATTGCAATTGATTTCTGATATTCTGGACTTGGCGAAGATAGAAGCCGGCACGTTCGATTTTGTAGAGAGGGAACTGGATGTAAATCTTTTGTGTGAGGACATTGTTCGTGTGATGCGCATGAAGGCCAAACCGGGTGTCGAGATTATATTTGACCGTCATTTACCGGAATGCCAGATATTGAGTGACCGTAACCGGCTGAATCAGGTGATTGCCAATTTTGTGAACAATGCCATTAAGTTTACTTCTGTGGGTAGTATTCGTGTGGGATACGATAAGATCGACGAAAGGAATCTCCGCTTTTATGTAGCCGATACAGGTATTGGTATCGATGCGGAAAGACAAGCTCAAATATTCGAACGTTTTGTAAAACTGAACTCTTTTGTACATGGTACCGGATTGGGACTTTCTATCAGTAAGAGCATTATAGAGCAGTTGGGAGGTACCATTGGAGTTGATAGTACTCCGGGGGAGGGCTCTTGCTTCTGGTTTATACTGCCGATAGATTAAGATACGAATGACACAGAGGGTTCTTATGTTTAAAAAATAATATTCTTCTTGTCTTTCGGAATGATGAACCAGAAACAAGAACCTTCTCCTGCAACCGAATCTACTCCAATCTGCCCATTCATCTGTTTTACTATGCTTTTACAAATAGACAGACCCAGGCCGGTACCGTTGGCAAAATTATTCAACTTTACAAAGCGGTCGAAAATAGAATGTAGTTTATCGGCAGGAATGCCTATACCCGTATCGCGTACATAGAACTTCAGATAATTCTCATCTACTTGTTGGTATCCTAGAGTAATGCTACCTTTTGAAGTAAATTTTATGGCATTGTTCATGAAGTTGGTTAGAACTTGTACCAAGCGGTTCTTGTCAGTATAGATGGTACATTCGGGTAGGTATTCTTCAAAACGTAGTTCTACATTCTCCGGCATTTTTATCTGTATGGAGTTGATGATCTCGTTGCAAGTACGGTTTACATTTACATCTCCTTCTACGAAGTCGAAAGTACCGGCTTCTATTTTCGATAAATCCAGTATGTCTGAAATCAATTGCAGCAGCAGATCGTTATTCTCTTCTATAATGCTTTGATATTCTTGCTTTTCTTCTTGGGTATTTGTTTCTACAAGCATGCTCGAGAAACCTACTATTGCATTGAGTGGAGTACGTATTTCATGGCTCATATTAGCAAGGAAAGCACTTTTCAACCGGTCGGCAGTTTCTGCTTTCTCTTTAGCTTCAATCAGCATGGCTTCGGTTTCCTTCAGCTCTGTAATATCGTAATTCACACAAACCATGTCGATAATACCATCTTCCGGACGAAAATCTCGTACCATAACATTGACACGGGTCCAGGTATAATGTCCGCCTTCACGCATGATACGCATGTCATGACGTAAATGAGTTGATTTTCTTTCTATTACTTGGTCGAAGAAGTTGAGAATTATTTTTCTGTCTTCCGGATGAAAATTAGAATGTACTTTGATAATTTGCGGCAAAGGAGTTCCTTCTTTTTCTCCCACATTGCGATACCAACTGTTTAATGCATAGCCCTCTCTAGTCATTGCGTTGAAGCGGGCATAACCTACCTTGGCATAATCGCCTACCAGCATGAAATTCTCCTCAAACTCTTTCAGTCTCCTGTAAGCTTCATTTGCTTTGGTGTTGTCAATATTGGCAATCAGAATATTGATGAGATTGCCGTCTATATTGAAAATGGGGATCGCTTTTGATAATAAATCTATATAGCCTTTCTTCTCTGTTTTATAATAATTTTCTATCTGAGAGAATTCATATTTAAACGAATTATGCAAGGCTTCTCCTCTTAGCAAAGCTTCTTTCCATTCGGGCGGCATCATCGGATTATTGAACAAGTCGATGCCTAATATGTCTTCGTCTTGTTTTAATCCGAATATTTCCCGGTCTATTTCGTTGATTTCAATTAGCTTGGCTTCGCTGTCATAGAGTTCGATACCTACAGGAATGTTTTGGTAAATATCACGAAAATACTTCTTTTCAAGTTTGGCGGTTTCTTCTGCTTTGCGCAGCTCCATACTTAAGCCGATGATATTTGCTATTGATGAGAACCATAGATAATCTTCATTGCTCCAATCGCGATATTCTTTCGCTATATCGATACTGATATACCCCCATACACCTCTTTTAGAAGTTAAAGGTATGGACATAAGTGACTTGGTACCACTATTTTCCAGTCCTCTCTTTTTTTCAATAGCTTCGGCTGGCATGCGCTCCAAAGAGAACAAAGTGATTGGTGTACCGGCTAATATTTGTCTGTCCCACCATGAATGGATATCCAGTTGTTTTTCTTTTCCTTTCCATTGTTCGGTGATTAAGTCGGATACTACTTCGTAGGAGCAACGTTGTGACAGGTTCACTTTATCATATTCCACAATATAGGTTCGGTCACCGTTGAATTGATGAAGAACATCCTTTAAAATCCTATTAACGACCTCTGCTGTATTGTCTGAATGAAGCAGACTTAATAGTGATTGCGTAAGTCCGTTGAGCTGGTGTAAAAGTATATTCAGGCGGTTTACTGTTTGTTCATGGGCATTCATCCTTTGGCGGGAAATGCACTGCATGGTTCCAAAAACATGAACATGACCATCAGGAGTTACGGTCTTTTCTCCGACTTTGGTGCTTACCCACGTGACACCATATTTAGTGTTCATCGGGAAGACTTGCTCATAAACTTCCAGAAATTTGAAAGAAGCAAATTCCGAAAGTATCCTTTCCCGATATTCCTCACATATCCGGTTGCTAAAATCCTGGAAGGAGATTGCTTCTCCTTTCAGATCGAATAAATCCTGTAGGAACTCCGAACAATAATATATTTGCTCATTAAAATCTGCCTCCCACCAACCTAAACGACTTAAAGAGACCACTTTTTCTAGTCGGGATATCTTCTCTTCTGCTGAAGTCATGTTTTATATTTCTACTGTTAGGTTGTAAAAATACGTATTAATATTCAATATATGAGTATGGTAGAAGAAAATATTTATTGCAGGAAAAGTTATTGGTACCGAAGTTGGTTAGTAATGTAGAGAAGCTCATGTTCGCAAAAAAAAAGAATCATCGGTAAACTGCTGTGTTATACCGATGATTCTTTTTGTAAAATGATCTTCTTCTCTACATTCCGAAAGAGAACTTATCAATATTCTGATATACCACACTGGCAATACTCAACACGATAATACCTGCCGTACAAATTGCAAGACTGGCACGTGTATAGTTGTCACTGCGGAAAGCTGCAATAGGCTCGTCGCTCTTGTTGATATACATGGCTTTTACTATCTTTAAGTAGTAGTACAAAGACAATACCGTGTTGACCAAAGCTATGAACACCAGCAAATGGAATCCGCTTTGGAAGGCTGCTGCAAAGATGAAGAACTTTGAGAAGAAGCCTGCAAACGGTGGAATACCTGCCAGCGAGAACAATGCCAATGTCATGAGGAATGCCAATTTCGGATTGGTGTTGTATAGTCCGTTATAGTCTTCCAAAGTAAATTTATGTGCACGCAGTGCTACAATGGTGATAACAGTAAATATAGCTAAGTTGGCAAATAAGTAAATCAATACGTAGTATACTAGCGAAGACATGCCCTGAGCCGTTCCGCTGATTACACCCAACATGATATAACCTGCTTGTGAGATACTTGAAAAAGCCATCAGTCGTTTGAGATTCTCCTGACGCAACGCAAACAAGTTGGCAAGTGTAATAGAAGCAATCGTTACCCAATAGAGCACTTCCTGCCAATCGTTTATCATAGGAGCAAATACCTTGATGAGGATAGTCAGCAATACAAATGCCGCCGATCCTTTGGATACAACACTCAAGTAAGCGGTGACCGTACTCGGGGCTCCTTCGTAAACGTCTGCCGTCCAAAGATGGAACGGAACGAGCGATAACTTGAATGCCATACCCGTAAAGAAGAATACAAATGCCATAATCTGCAAGGGATTTCCATCGAGGTGTGCCGGGATATCATTAAAATACAGTGTACCGATAGAGCCGTACAATAACGAGATACCGTACAGTAACAGTCCGCTAGAGAATAGTGCGGTAAGAATGTACTTGGCACCTGCTTCAGCAGAGTGGTGACGGTATTTATCGAAAGCAACCAATGCTGCCATCGGGATACTTGCCGTCTCCAGTCCGATGAAAAACATCAGGAAGTGTCCGGAAGAGATCATAAAGTACATACCTAGTAGGGTAGAAAGTGTCAGTATGTAGAACTCACCTTGCTTGATAGCTGTGTCGGGAAGACGCATCCACTCGTGTGCCATCAGGAACACAATAAGTGTACCTATACTGAGGATAGACTTTACAATGCTTTGAATCGGTGCATTGTGATACATACCACCGAATGCTTCGGCTTCGGGACCGGGTACTATTGTGATAAGTG
>OHCC01001424.1_pt1 | contig 10170 bp, 7 predicted proteins | sample 1577521 | NCBI WGS metagenome assembly OHCC01 (sample SAMEA3879533, study PRJEB24766) | human gut metagenome | biome: human-associated habitat; feature: feces | place: USA | collected 1985/1987
GCCGGCATCTGCCGACCGTTCCTTTATATTCCGTTATAATTACTTGCTTATAACTACGTTCAGACCCTCTGCGCTTTCAACTGTGAAGTGCTTGTCTGTAGCTGTATGTGTAACAGTGATTGTATCGCCGTTTCTCTCAGCCATAACAGTAAGCTCAAGCTTAGCGTCCTTATCGTAGATCTTGCACTGAGTATTCTTGCCGTCCTCAAGCTGATAGATAACGAGCTTAGCACCCTCTACATAGTCATATGCGAAGTTACGCTCAAAGTTACCGTAAGCGATTATGCTGTTGGGCTTAGCATACATACCCATTGAGAAGTAGTCGTACTTCTTGTCGTACCAGTTACCGCCCTCAAGAACTTCTCCTGTCTGAATATCGGTCCACTTGCCGCGAGGGAGATAGAACTGAGCAGTACCCTCCTCGTTGAATACGGGAGCGATAAGCAGGTTATCACCGAACATATACTGTCTGTCAAGAGGTAAGCAGGCAGGATCGTCGCTGTATTCCATAACCATAGCTCTCATCATAGGAACGCCCTTTTCGTGAGCCTTTACTGCGTTAGCGAACAGATACGGCATCAGGCGACCCTTGAGCTTTGTGAAGTGACGCAGAACGTCGCACGCTTCCTCGTCAAAGTTCCACGGTACTCTGTATGAGCTGTTGCCGTGAAGTCTTGAGTGTGAAGACATAAGGCCGAATGCAGACCATCTCTTGTATAAGTCGGGTGAGCCTGTAGCCTCAAAGCCCGAAATATCGTGGCTGAAGTAGCCGAAGCCGGATAAGCAGAGTGAAAGTCCTCCACGGAGTGTTTCAGCCATTGATTCGTACTGGCTGAAGCAGTCGCCGCCCCAGTGTACAGGGAACTGCTGACCGCCGACCGTAGCAGAACGTGCGAACAGACAAGCCTTGTCCTTGCCGTAGAATTCCTCAAGCACCTCAAATACGCACTTGTTGTAGAGGTATGTGTAGTAGTTGTGCATTCTGTAAGGATCGGAGCCGTCGCTGTATACAACATCGGCTGTGGGTATTCTCTCACCGAAGTCCGTCTTGAATGCGTCAACGCCCATCTCGCACAGTGTTCTCAGCTTTGCCTTGTACCACTTGCAAGCCTCAGGATTCGTAAAGTCAACGATAGCCATACCGGGCTGCCACATATCGCACTGGAATACGCCGCCGTCCGTCTTCTTGATGAAGTAGCCGTTCTTTACACCCTCGTCAAATAAGGATGACTGCTGAGCGATATAAGGATTGATCCATACGCAGATTTCAATTTTCTTTTCCTTAAGACGTGCGAGCATAGCCTTAGGATCGGGGAACATTCTCTTATCCCAGGTGAAGTCGCACCAGTTGAATTCCTTCATCCAGAAGCAGTCGAAGTGGAATACCTCCAGAGGAATATCACGTCTTGCCATTTCGTCTATGAAGAACGAAACTGTTTCCTCGTCATAGTTTGTAGTGAATGATGTTGTCAGCCACAGACCAAATGTATATGCAGGAGGAAGTGCAGGCTTACCTGTCAGCGTTGTGTAAACGCCGAGTACGTCTGCGATCGTCTTACCGCCCATTACGAAGTATTCCATTCTCTCGCCCTGAACGGAGAAAGCAACCTTTGAAACCGTTTCGCTTGCTACTTCAAATGTAACGTTCTCGGGGTGATTTACAAATACACCGTAGTTTCTCGATGATACATAGAAGGGGATTGACTTGTATGTCTGCTCAGAGCAGGTACCGCCGTCGTTGTTCCATACTTCTACCGTCTGACCGTTCTTTACGAATGTAGAGAACTTCTCGCCGAAGCCGTAGATGTTCTCGCCTACGGAGATGTTGAGCATCTCTCTTATTCTTGCAGGCTCGTCTGTAGATGCGTGTGCGTAGAAACGCTCCGCCTTTGTGCCTTCCATACGGTAGTCTGTGAGCCAGGGCTGTTCTTCGATATAAGAAGTTGTTCTCCAGCCTTCCTTTGTGAGCAGCTTTCCGTCATAGAAGTATTTTATATCCCAGGCTCCGCCTGCCTTGCCGATTCTTACCGAAGTCTTGTTCGAAACAAGCTCCCAGTACTCGTCCTTCTCGTTTATAACAGGCTTGAAGTTTGTGTCCTCATATAATGTGAAGTCCGGACCCTTCTTTACAGCACCCTTGTAATGCTCAATCGTAACCTTGATTGAATCGGCAAGCGTAGATGTAAAGGTGATCTCAAGAACAGGACCGCCAAGCGTCATTCCTCTGTTACCGATCCACTGGTTAGTGGCATATACGGTTATCGAGTTGTCTGTAGCCTTTACCTCATAGATCTGAGTTGCATAGTTTACGTCGTAGCCCGACTTGTTCATCCAGAAACCGTCTGAATACTTCATAGATTATACCTTTCCTTTCAAAACGGCGGTCACACTTCCGCCAAAATTTACTTTCCATACGGGTATTCCACCGCTGCTTCTCGCTAAACGACCCTCTGCTCACGGCGCTTTGCGCACCGCACGCCTCACAAACTGTTATTGCATAATTTGTAACTTGCTATGTTTTTTTACAACCGTCACAGCCTTCTCAGCTCATCGCAACCTGTCGCAACCTGCCTTGATTCATCACAGCTTTTCACGACCTATTTCAGCCTGCCTTGATTTATCACAGCTTATCATAACTTATCACAATCCGCAACGTTTTCTCGCCGTTCGTGTAATCGTTTACCCGTTGCTTATTCTAACATATAAATTTACAAAAATCAAGGGGTTTTCGAAAAAATTTTTGAAATTATCAAAAGCCGCCGTTCTGACCCTCCCAAACCGCATAATAAAGCACTTTTTATCATATACAAAGCCCACCGCCACAGGAGATCCCGTAGCGGTGGGCTGTGATATTTAAAACTTACTCAACCGTTTTAACCTTAACGCTTGCATACTCACTGCAATTTATCTTTCCGTCAACCGTTATATTTGCGATGCTAATTTTCCCATATCAGCTTTAAATTCTTCCATACGCTCATTACGATTAAAGAAGTGGAATCCCAAAATTCTATATTTATTGTCATCAGCGAACTCCGTAAACGGAACAGCCTTTGCTTCAAGTTGCATAAGAAATTTTTCTTTCCAGCTATCTTTACTTATTAATTGTTCCCCCTTAGGCTCTATGAAAACCTGTAATTGCTCATACCCATTCTGTTTCGGCGAATGCAAAAACAATAAATAATCAGGTTCAAATCGCTCACCGCCATCAAAGGAATATATTGCAAGTTGACGTTCATTTCGTATTAGATAAACCTTATCATACTTTTCTTTCAAACTCCTGACATATTTCTCAAAGTAAGCCACAAAAGCCTTTTCTTCGCCTGTACCGTAATTATCGCCAAATACGAACCAATCTTCCTTTGATAAATCCATTCTATAACCCGCATCAATACCGCCTTTATGCAGTTGCGTATAATTACAACGTTTATCTTTAAATATGTCGTGTATATACTTTGCCGAGAATTCACTGCTACCCTCGTAAGTTTCGACAATTCCTGTGACCGACTCAGCTATTTTTCCCAAAACACGAACACAGGCATTATGCATTATTTGCGGAGTGAGTTTTTCATATTGTGTTTTGATATTGATTTCAATTTCACCAAGATAGTTTTTATTTAAAATAAACTCCCTTGTTGACGTTAAATTAGGAAATTTTGATTTAAGCAAATTGAACTTAAATACATTGTATTTGCATAAAGCTTTATATACTATCGCATAATTTGTTTTTGCTATTTGACCGATTGTCATTTTATGCGTAAAAACTACTGGATTATTTTCTTGCTTTGTGTCATCTTCCATAATAACATCTTCGCCCGTGCTCCCCGTTTCTATTGAAATATCGAACAATTGATTTCTGACCGACGGCAACAGTGCGTCAACATCATCTCGTTTTTTTAATCGACGTTCATTTACAAAGACATATCCGTTTTGATAGATCTCATCATGTTTGAATTCTTCTTTCAGTTCATATTTTCTCGTTACAGTCTTATCAAGATCTATACCGATTTCACGCAACGCAGTATGTAATTCGCTTATGTATCGTGGTTCATTCCAGCAATGATAATAAAGTTCCTCGCAAACTCTGAGCGGATTATCTATATCATTGTCGTACTTCCGCTGATATTTTTCCTGTTCTTCGTTAATCTTGAAAGGGCAGTAGCGTGCACCACGTCCTATAAGTTGCGCTTCCTTCATTGTAGTTTTTCCCGGAACACCGTTTTTACCGTCACGGGTTTCATACAGTCGTACAATATCAAATAAGTTAAGGACATCCCATCCCTCGTTAAGCTTATCCACTGCAAAAACAGCTCTGTACGGATTGCTTTTATCTTCAAGTGAATTAAGTATTATCTGCTTGTTTTCTACATCTTGATTATCATTTGCAGAAATACAGTGTTCTTCCGAAAAATCGTCTTTTAATTCAGCCGCTAATTCATCATAGGAAATGCCGTTTTCAACGAAATATTTGTGAGCATCTCTGATAATTGTGCTTGTTGACTGTTCTAACAAATTTCTGATCTTTTCTCCCGAAAGATTTTTCACCATATTTATTATGATATACATATTTTCTGTATTTTCTTTTACTAATCTTGATTGAAAAAACACAACCGGCTTTACATTCTGACGGCAATCCTGAAAAACCTTATATCTGTACTGACTTAATATTAAAGCTTGCAGTGCACGTTGTTCAATGTTCAGATCGGAACGCAGGGTTTTAATTTCTTTTGAATATCTGTCAGCGCGGAATTTATAAAGCGGATAATCAAAGATTATTTTATTTTCGTATTCAGCTTTTATCAATGGATTTTTAATGTCGCACGTCGCTGTAAATTCAAGCAGTACATTATCACGATTAGCACAAAAAATACGATGGACGGTATATTCCCAGCTTTTATAACTAACCTCCTCATCCTTGCTCATCTTTTTTGTATCAGCATTCAAATGGTGTGCTTCATCGACAACTACCGTCTTTACTCCCTGCTGCTGTAACAATTGAACTACATCTTCCTGCTTTTCTTTCCTACGGGTACTATCACAGGCTGCATGCAAGGCTTGATAAGTACTTACTGTGAGAAAAGAAGGTTGACGGATGTCACATGAAATCCAATCCGGAACTTGCACTGTCTGCAAAAATAACTCACAAAAACGGTCTACCCATTGATTACGCACAGCGATAGTAGGAGCCAAGATCAATGTAGGAGCATCCAATCTTAACATCACTTCAAGCCCCAATACCGTTTTACCCGAACCGGGAGGAGCCACTACATGTAATGCTCCGTTCGATATATATTGTTCCAGGTCTGCCAATAGACGTTTCTGATATCCACGCCAAAGGTATTTAAAATGAATACCATGAGGAAAATGCTCCATAAATGCCGTATTCTAATTTGAGAATCCAAAGATACGACTTTAGCAACAAAATAAAGTAATAGTGAACAAAAAACACCTTAAACTGTTTTTTATATAAACAGTAATAACTACTTTCGCATCTCGAACATACGGGGTACGATAACAAAATGAATAAGATTATGGAAAAGTTTGAAGAATTAATACAATCAGAAAAGCCCGTTTTAGTTGATTTCTTTGCTACTTGGTGTGGTCCTTGTAAAGCCATGCATCCGGTATTGGAAGAACTCAAAGGTGCAATTGGCGACACTGCCCGTATTGCCAAAATAGACGTTGACCAACACGAAGAATTAGCAGCTCAATATCGTATACAAGCTGTGCCTACTTTTATTCTATTTAAGAAAGGTGAAGCAGTATGGCGGCATTCAGGTGTTATCAGCGGAAAAGATTTGAAATCCGTTATTGAACAAAATTCTTAATAAAAAAAGATGAAGAAAATTATAACCATGTGTGTTCTGGCCTTTACAAGTATGCTGACTTACGCTTGTACAGACGGAGCTAAACAACAGAACCAAGCGGAAGCTAAAGAAGTTCAAGAAACTCAAAAATCCGAAGCTGAAGGCGATGTAGTCGTAATGAACAAAGCTATGTTCCTGAAGGACGTATTCGATTATGAGAAGTCGCAAGACTGGCAGTACAAGGGAAACAAGCCTGCTATCATCGACTTATATGCCGACTGGTGTGGTCCTTGCCGTATGACTGCTCCCATCATGAAAGAATTGGCTAAAGAATATGCCGGTAAAATCGTCATATATAAGGTAAATGTAGATAAGGAGAAAGAATTGGCAGCATTATTTAATGCAACAAGTATCCCTCTATTTGTCTTCATCCCTATGAAAGGAGAGCCGCAACTCTTCCGCGGTGCTGCCGACAAGGCAACCTACAAAAAAATGATTGATGATTTTCTGCTCAAATAAAGAGTAAGAGACTACCGATAAAAATGAAAAACTCCTGACTTCAGATTTGAAAGGTCAGGAGTTTTTTTATGCAGGCATATAAGTTCAAATCAAAATAGGCATTTCTTGCCACACTCCGGCATGCAGCTCCATTACCGTCTCGTATCCAGCCTGTTCTAAAGCATTTAAAGCTTCCATACGACCGTTGTTTATCTTTTCCGGATAATGGGAATCACTGTTCACCTGCACTCGGATACCTAAATCATGTAATGCACGGAAATAGCGTTCGTTCGGATAGAAAGTTCCTAAATCAAGATAAGATTTTGTATTAATCTCCACCAGATAGCCTTTTCGGGCTATTGCAGCAAAATAAGTGTGTACAAGCTCATCGTACCAAAGCTCATCAAGCAACCCGGGACGATAACAGGAAGCATTATAATGCATTTTATCTGCATGCCCCACGATATCGAAACCACCCAACTCTACCATCCTCATCAAAGATCTATAGTATTGATGTACCACCTTTACGATATCTCCATCAAAATGCTCATCCACAATCTTTCTGAATTTATCAGCAGTAGCATCAATATCCACCACTTCTCCTTTATCGGTATAAAGCATATGAACAGAAGCGATACGATAATCTAAGGGCAATTCTCTAAAACGAGCTATGGATGGATTACTCTTTTCATTGAGATAATCAATCTCCAAACCGATATAAAGCTCGATTTCCGAAGCATATTTGGTTTTCAGACGCTGAAACTCTGCCAAGTAATCCTCCATTGAGTCCCACTCCATCGTCCAGAAAGTAGAAAACGGCAATGGCGCATGAGAGGAAAAACCATACGAAGTAAATCCTTCACTAATAGCAAAGCGCACAAAATCTTCCATCCCCGCACGCCCGTCACAGTAAAGACTATGGCTATGATAATTCGTTAAGTTCCCTCCTCTTCCCATCTCTCTTCCTAATTCGTTCATTATTAATCCTTTCATTTCGAACGCTTAGTTCGACTCTATTTCACTAAGTTCCAGCCAACGCAATGTTTTTTCATCAATCAAGTTAGCTATTTCGGGCAAGCGTTTAGACTTTTCCGTTAGTTCGTCTACAGTAAGAGTACCACTACACAAAGCGTCTTCAATGGCTTTCTTTTCTATTTCCAGTTCGTTTATCTCTCGCTCCAGTTGTTCAAACTCGCGTCTTTCTTTGTAAGACATACGACGTTTTTCGTTCAGGCGCACCTTGGCAGTCTTATCTTCCTGTGGCTTGGCAGATTCTTTTTCTTTCTCCTGATGTGCTTTCAAGTCTTTCCAATCCCGGTATTGGGTGTAATTTCCGGGGAAGTCACGAATATCTCCCTGTCCATTGAACACCAAGAGATGGTCTACCACTTTATCCATAAAGTAGCGGTCATGGCTCACCACGATTACACAACCTTTAAAGTTCTGAAGGTATTCTTCTAATACATTCAGCGTAACGATATCGAGGTCATTAGTCGGCTCATCCAGCACAAGGAAATTCGGATTACGCATCAGGACGGTACACAAATAGAGACGACGGCGCTCACCACCACTCAGCTTATAGACATAACTGTGTTGGGTTTCGGGAGTGAAAAGGAAGTGTTGAAGAAACTGCGATGCAGTCAACTTTTTGCCATTTCCCAGTTCTATGACTTCGGCAATGTCCTGCACCACGTCAATCACTTTCATCTGCTCATCAAACTGCAAACCCTCTTGCGAATAATACCCGAAGCGAACAGTTTCTCCAATATCCAGTGTTCCACTATCGGCCTGCTCATGTCCCATCAATATCTTGATAAAGGTAGATTTTCCCGTACCATTATTACCAACAATACCCATCTTCTCGTAACGGGCAAAGATATAAGAGAAATCATCCAGTATCTTCAAATCTCCGAATGACTTATACAAATGATCGGCTTCAAATATCTTACTGCCAATATAAGATGCTTTGACATCCAGTTTTACATTATCATTATTGAAACGCTGTTTGGCAACCTTTTCCAGTTCATAAAAAGCCTCTTCACGATAACGTGCTTTGTGTCCGCGCGCTTGCGGCATACGGCGCATCCAATCCAACTCCGTACGATAAAGGTTATTGGCACGTTCCACTTCTACTGTTTTAGCTTCAATACGCTCCTGGCGTTTCTCCAGATAATAACTGTAATTACCTTTATATTGATAGATCTGCCGGTTCTCTATTTCAATAATTTCAGAGCAGACACGATCCAGGAAGTAGCGGTCGTGGGTCACCATCAGCAAACTCAGGTTATTCCGTCGCAAATATTCTTCCAACCATTCGGTCATATCAAGATCCAAGTGATTGGTAGGCTCATCCAGAATCAACAAATCGGGCTCTGTAATCAATGTATTGGCAAGAGCTACACGCTTTAATTGTCCACCGGACAACTGCTTCACCTGTTGATTAAAGTCATTAATTTTAAGCTGCGAAAGGATTTGTTTTGCCTTTTGCTCGTATTCCCATGCCTTTTCATGATCCATGCGAACCAGAATTTCATCCAATCCCGGATGCCCTTCTGTTTCCATGCAGTGCTCATATTCCTTGATCAGTTCTACGGTACTATTACCATGATGGAAACATGCCTCAAGTACCGTCAACTCTTCAGGATAACGAGGATCCTGTTCCAGGTATCCCACACGCAGATCACGACGGAATGAAATAGTTCCGCTTTCATAACCCTCCTTACCGGAAAGAATATTAAGTAAAGTCGTTTTTCCACTACCATTCTTTGCTATCAGACCGATACGTTGTCCTTCTGACAAGCCCCAAGAAATATTCTCGAATAATACCAGATCGCCAAACGATTTGGTAAGGTTCTCCACCTGAAGAATTGAATTAACTGCTGCCAAATCTCTCTATTTTTTTATTTTTAATTCTCAATTTTCAAACATCTCCTTATAGGATTCTACGAGGTTACAAGCCTTGCCTTCCTTTATCTTGCTCCATACCAGTTTCATGGGGTCTATCCAAGTACCCTTCACTGTATTCAGCAATATAGGCGCTTCCCGATTCCCATCTATCAGAGTACGCCATTCCATGCCATCCACTTCGTTAGCAAAAATCACACATAGTACAATGCCAAGCGTCAACCAGATTTCTTTCTTTTTGGGAGAAATCACACTTTTATCCACTACCTCTTGCATTTTAAGAATATCCTCTTCCACTCCCTGGAAATCTTTTTTCAGGATATCTTTTATAGAGGTATCCACCCACTCGTATGCTTCATTTATCTGGTAGATTTCAGATAGCCGCACCGGAATAATTTCAGGCAGGTATTTCACACCTTCCTTACGAATTTCCAATGATGCCATGATTTTTTCGGCCTCTGCAACGCTGCCTCCTTTGCTCACCGTAAAGGAACATTCAAACAAGATATCATCTACCCCGGCATACCACAGATGAGAAGTATAATATGCACCATCCTCCTCAAACATCTCTTTACTGTATGCACATTCCATCTGCCCGATGCTGACCGAAGTAGCCGACGAGTTCTCTTTCAATTCAGCCCGTACAGCATCTTTGCCAAAAGTCGCATTTCCTTTATAAGCCGAAATGCGAAAATTCCCCGTCCATTCGGTAGGATTATAAAAGAGGAATGTACCTTCTTCCGCTTCGAACTCATTCCAATCTGCCGGATAAATCATAGAAAACCATGCTCCCGGAGAGATAAATTTCTTACTTTGTTCCATAATAATAAACTAATTCGTGCGAAGTCCATCCTCGCTATTCCTCGCAAAAGTAACATTCCCGCCGTTGATATGCAAACAAACGGACACTAAAAAAACAGCCGATTCTCACGAACCGGCTGTTCCAATCATCATCTATGAATGA
>OHCC01001434.1_pt1 | contig 10117 bp, 7 predicted proteins | sample 1577521 | NCBI WGS metagenome assembly OHCC01 (sample SAMEA3879533, study PRJEB24766) | human gut metagenome | biome: human-associated habitat; feature: feces | place: USA | collected 1985/1987
CCCTCCGGCCGGAGGAGGCCGCCGAACTGCTCCAGTCGGCCAAGACCTACCGCACTCTGTCCGCTGAGCTGCTTCCCACCGCCGAGGCGTCCGAAACAGGAGGAAGCGTATGAAAAGGAAAGGGAAAATTCCCGGCCGTTATCATAAAACATTGAAGGAACAGGTGCGTGAGAACCCCCGGCTGGCCGCCGTCTACGTCATTCTGCGGGTGCTGGTGGTGCTGGCCCTGGTGGGCGGCTCCACAGACCCCGCCCCGGCATGGCAGGCGCTGGGGCTTCTGCTGGCCAGCATTCTGGGCCGGGCGGTCCTCAACCGCTTCAGCCAGCTCCAACAGACCCACGCCGGCTACTTCATGGTGGCGAATAAGCGTATCTCCATCGGCGACAAACTCAAGCGGGTCCCCATGGGCTATTTCAACGACCAGAGTTTGGGAGAGCTCACCGGCATCACCACCACCGTTCTGGACGAGGTGGAGAGCACCGGCCCTATGGTACTGGTTGGTATCCTGGGCGGCCTGATCAATTCTGCCGTCATGCTGCTGTGCATCCTGTTCTGGGACTGGCGGATCGGTCTGCTGGCCCTGGCGGGAATGCTGGTGTATCTGGCCCTCCTCTCCGGGATGGAGAAGCAGTCCGCCAAGATCGCCCCCAAGCGTCAGCGGGACGAGGCCCGGCTGGTGGAGGCGGTGCTGGAACAGCTCCAGGGCATGAGCGTCATCAAGTCCTTTAACCTGACCGGAAAGGGTGACAAGCGGGTGCGGCAGGCTCTGGAGGACAGCCGGGCGAACAATCTGGCGGTAGAGAAGCTGTTCACTCCCTATATCTGGGGCCAGGAGATGGTTCTCCACCTGTTCAGCGTTCTGATCCTGGCCGCGTCGGTGGGGCTGTGCCTGACAGGAGCCATGTCCCTCGCCAATGCGCTGATGGCGGTCATCGTCTCCTTCCTGATTTTCTCCCAGATCCAGTCCGCGGGCAGCGGCGTGTCCGCCCTGCGTCTGGTGGGCAGCTCCATCGACCATGCAAACCAGGTGGACGACATCCCGGAGATGGATCAGCGCGGCACGGTAATCCGTCCAGAGGACCACGAGATTGTATTCGACCATGTGAACTTCTCCTATGGAAGCCGCCCCATCCTCAAGGATGTGTCTCTGACCATCCCAGATCGAACGACCACCGCCATTGTAGGACCCTCCGGCTCGGGCAAGACCACTCTCTGCAACCTGATCGCCCGGTTTTGGGATGTGGACGGCGGCCGTGTGACCATCGGCGGCCGGGATGTGCGGGAGTACACGCTGGAGTCCCTGATGGAACAGGTGAGCATGGTGTTCCAGCGGGTGTACCTTTTTGCCGACACGGTGGAGAACAACATCAAGTTCGGCTGCCCGGACGCCACCCATGAGCAGGTGGTGGAGGCTGCAAAAAAGGCGTGCTGCCACGACTTTATCTCCGCCCTGCCGGATGGATATAATACGGTAATTGGCGAGGGAGGAGCCACGCTCTCTGGCGGAGAGAAGCAGCGCATCTCCATCGCCCGGTGTCTCTTGAAGGACGCGCCCATCGTCATCTTCGACGAGGCCACGGCCAATGTGGACCCCGAGAATGAGGATCAGCTCCAAAGGGCTATGGAAGCCCTGACGAGGGAGAAGACCGTGCTGATGATCGCCCACCGGCTCAAGACCGTGCGGGGTGCGGATCAGATTCTGGTGCTGGACCAGGGCAGCGTCGTCCAAAAGGGTACCCACGACGAACTGATCCAGCAGGCGGGCATCTACCGGGATTTCGTGTCCGAGCGCACGGAGTCCAGCCGATGGACACTTTGATTGATCGAAAAAGACAAAACTGCAGTACAGATATTTGCACTGTGATTTTTGGGTGGCTATGGCATTTGCAGCAAAAAAATCGCCATGCGCAGATATGGGGAACGCTATAAAGAAAGCGTGCAGTTCCAAAACTAAAGTGGAGCTGCACGCTTTCTATTCTACTTCTTTCCTACCTTCCTAAACTCTCCCGGTAACAGTCCAGTGCTCTTTCGGAACAGCTCCGCAAAGCGGCTGGAGGTAGAATAGCCCACAGTCTGCGCAATCTGTCCAATGGACAAATCAGTATTGGTGAGAAGGTACTCCGCTTGGCTCATGCGGCGCTGCTGGATGTACTCGGTGATGGTGCAGTCATAGACTTTTTTGAAACTGCTCTTGAGTTTTGTTGTCCCCATGCAGGCAATCTGGGTCAGACGCTCCATGGGAACTTCCGCGGCGTAATGGTCGCTCAGGTAGGTAGCGACTGTCTGAATATTCTCAATATCCTGGGTTGCCAGCCGCCCAGTGGCCGCCGGACGCTTTTTCTGATACTCCACCACCAGCGACAACGCTTCGGCTACCTTGCCCTCATAAAACAGTTTGGCGGCGATCCCATCTCCGCGGTAATTTTGAAGCTCTGTAAGGAGCCTGGACATTTCCGGGAAGTCTGTTGTCTGGTCGATCTTTCGGAATGCCTCCACCGGGTTGTGGTATTCGTCCGGATACTGCTTTTTGAGATAATCCTCATAGTAGGCGGGCATGATCTCAACGCCGATGGAGCGAATGGGAATATTTTTGTGGATCAGCACCCGGTAGGGCGAATAGCCGCCGATATAGGTTTTGATACACCCGGCGGACAGCCGGCGGTACGGAGCCAATTCATCGCCGGAGATGGAATCATAGCGGGTGATGCTCAAACACTCTGGCAGGGAGAATTCCAGCAGAGAGTCCTCGTGAAAGGAAAAGTTATGGATCTTGATGTCGTACAGATCCTTTTGCCCGTAGGTCCAGTAGGACCCCTCTCCGATTTCGGGCGATAACTTCCACGAGATGCCTAAAGAACCATACTGCTGATTATCCGGGTCGGGGATAAAACCGTGCCCTTTCAACAGCGGCGCATAGTATTGCTCAATGATTTCGGGCATGACAAAAGACTCGCCTCCTCTTTACAACGATTGGACGAACTTTTGAAACGAAAAGACGAACCTCGTTTCAAATCATTGAAAGCCGCCCCAATCGAGTGTATGTTATAGGTGACGGTTAGCGAACTCTAACCAAAGAGTAGCATATCACAAAGAAAAAGTCAACATGACGCAAAAACAGGAGGAGCAAAATGAGCAATCAAGTCAATTCACTGAAGAAGGGCCTTACGGTCAAGGACCTTGTGACAACGGGTATTTTCAGTGCCATCTTTTTTGTGTTTACCCTGGTCGGCGGACTTCCGTTCGCCCCGAATCCAGTCCTGACCTTCTATATGCCGATGGGGGCGGCGCTGCTGTGCGGCCCTATTTATCTGCTGATGGTGGCTAAAGTGCAGAAGCGGTGGAGCGTCACAATTCTCGGCATCATCATGGGGATCATCTGGTTTGCCACCGGAATGCACTGGGCATTTTCCCTGGGCTATATCGGGATGGGACTTATTGCGGACTTGGTAGCCGGCGCCGGTCACTACCGCAACAAGGCCATCAATCTGCTGTCCTATATGCTGATTTCCCTGGGAGGCATCTATACTTATGTGGTGTTCTTTCTTGACCCGGACGGCTGGGCCAGCACCATGCTGAAAAATGGTACGGAACAGTCCTACATCGACACCATGAACGCCTCCGCACCCTCCTGGCTCCTCGTGGTCATTATCGCCGGCACATTGGCGGTGGCGGCTTTCAGCGGCTGGGTCGGCGGCAAGATGCTGAAAAAGCAGTTTGAAAAGGCTGGGATCACCGCATGATGGGCGGAGCGTCATCCCGACGCGGGCTGTGGCTGGACCCCAGGACGAAGATATTGCTGCTGTTGTTCTGCATCCTTTCCGCTATGATGGCCCCATCCCTTTTCTATGAACTGGGCCTTGTGGTGCTGATCGGGCTGCTCGGCGTCTGCTTCGGGAAGTGGAAATATGCCTGGAAGGGTGTACTGTTCTATGCGCTGATTGTTCTGCTCACCCTCTGGATTATGGACACCATGACGGGCACCTGGCGCACCATGTTTATCGCCTTTTTGGGGCTGTTCCATAAGGTCTATCCCTGTGGGATGCTGTCCGGCATTGTCCTCTCTACCACGAAGGTCAGCGAATTCTTATCCGCCATGAACCGCATCCACGCACCGAAAAAGCTGGTGATCCCGCTGGCCGTCATGCTCCGCTATGTCCCCACCATCCAGGAGGACTGGCGGTTTATCAAGGACGCCATGCGGATGCGGGATGTGTCGCCGTCTCCCAAGGGACTGCTGACGCACCCGGCCATGACGGTGGAGTGCATTTATGTCCCGCTGATGATGGCGGCATCCAAGGCGGCGGATGAACTGTCCATTGCCTCCATTACCCGCGGGATCGAAAACCCGAAGCCCCGGACCTGTCTGGTGCAGATTCACATAGGGCCCGCAGATCTTCTGGCGGGCATCTGCTTCGCGGCGTACCTCGCTGTGGGGCTGTACTGGAAGGGGGTGTTCGGATGATTGAATTAAAGCATGTGTCGTTTGCCTACCAGGGGCAGGAGCATGACGGCCTGCACGACATCAATCTGACGATTGCGGACGGAGAGTGCGTCCTGTTCTGCGGCCGGAGCGGATGCGGCAAGACCACCATCACAAGGCTGGTCAACGGCCTGATCCCACAATTCTATGCGGGAGAATTGACGGGCAGCGTACTGGTGGATGGACAGGAGATCAGCAAGCTGCCCATGTACCAGATCGCTGCTAAAGTCGGCTCTGTGTTCCAAAACCCCAGGACGCAGTTTTTCAATGTGGACACGGACAGCGAAATCGCCTTTGGGATTGAAAACGAGACCCGGCCGCCCGTGGAGCTGGCGGAACGGGTGGAGCAGGCCACCGACGACCTGCATATCCGCCCGCTCCGAAACCGCAATATCTTTGAATTGTCCGGGGGCGAAAAGCAGAAGATCGCCTTCGCCTCGGTCTATGCCATGAATCCGGAGATTTACCTGCTGGATGAGCCGTCCTCCAATCTGGATATGACATCTATCCAGGAGTTAAAAGGCCATTTGCGGCTGCTTCAAAAGCAGGGCAAGACCATTCTGATCGCGGAGCACCGGCTCTATTATCTGATGGGTCTGGCGGACCGGATCGTGTACTTGGAGCAGGGCCGGATTGAGAAGATTTTTACGCCGGAAGAGTTCCGCGGATTACCAAGGGAGACCCGGGAACGCATGGGATTGCGGGCGGCGGATTTAGCGGAGGTGCGGCCTCCGCAAGTCCACCCGCCGGTATCTTCCCCTGTCCTGGAACTTCGGGATGTCACACTCCGGTATAAAAAGCGGACGGTCCTGCACCGCATCAGCCTTGCCGCCGCAAAGGGTGAGGTAATCGGCGTGGTGGGCCACAACGGGGCCGGGAAAACGACCTTTTCCCGCGCCCTGTGCGGGCTCCACAAGGACTGCGAGGGGCAGTTTCTGTGGGATGGACAGGCGATGGAGCGGAAGAACAGGCTGAAACGCTCCTACATGGTGATGCAGGATGTGAACTACGAATTATTTGCCGAGAGCGTGGAGGCGGAGTGCTCTTTCGGCATCCGCAATCCGGACTTGACCCTGGCCGCCTCAACTCTGGAGGAATTGGGGCTGGCTCCCTATCGGGAGCGCCACCCCAACACGCTGTCCGGTGGGCAGAAGCAGCGGGTGGCCGTAGCGGTCAGCATGATCTGCGGAAAAGACCTGCTGGTGTTTGACGAGCCTACCAGCGGTCTGGACTTTGACAGCATGACCCAGGTGGCGGGGCTGATCCGGCGGCTGTCTGAGCTGGGAAAGGTCATTTTCATTGTCACCCATGATTTTGAATTTGTCTGCCGTACCTGCTCCCGTGTCCTGCATTTTGACGAGGGCGAGATGCCCGGTGATATACCCGTTGTGATGGACGCCCTCCCGAAACTGAGAGAGCTGTTCTCTGTCAAGGTGAATGGCTCCGAAGGAGACAGAGAAGGTGGCCTGGGCCATTCAGATGGAAAGGAGAGGTAGTCTATGAAACAGAAAAAAACCAATCGTGTGGCCTTGCTGCTCCACTGGGCCGGAGAGCAAAAGGTATGGCTGTTCCTGGCCGTGCTTCTGGCGATGACCGGGGGCCTGTGCATTGTGGTGCCCTATATTGAAATTTACCGGCTGATGGACGCCGCCTTTGGCGGGACCTGTACCGAAGAACTGGTGGTGCGGGTCGTGGCTGCTGTGGCCGCGGCGGTGGTGCTCCGCTTTGTGCTGTTCGGGGCGTCTGGAGTGGTATCCCACAAGGGAGCCTACGGCGCGCTGTTCAAGGTGCGCTGCATGGTAGCGGAACACATGGCTAAGGTGCCGCTGGGGGCGCTGAACGAGCGGCGGACCGGAGACATCAAAACCGTACTGAATGAGGACATCGAGAAGCTGGAACTGTTTCTGGCCCACAACCTGCCGGATCTGGTGTGCTATCTGGTGGGGCCGGTGGTGGTTTTTGCCTACCTGATGACCGTCAATATCCCGCTGGCTCTGATTTCCTTGGTGCCGCTGGTGCTTGCGGTTGTGGTGATGGCGGTCATGTTCCGCAACACGGACGACCTGATGGACCGGGCCAACCGTTCCATCACCGCACTGAACTCGGTCATGATCGAGTATATCAGCGGCATGAAACTCATCAAGGCATATAACATGGGGAGCAAATCCTTCCAGAAATTCTCCTCCGCCATTCATGAGGAAAACGCCATGTGGAACGAGACCTCCCGCCGCATGGGACCACCCTACGCGGCCTTCGTGGTCATCATTGAGTGCGGAATGCTGCTCATGGTGCCGCTGGGCGGGATGTTTTTCCTGAAAGGCTCCCTGACGGCCAGCGCGTTCCTGCTGTTCATCTATGTGGGGTCCATGTACCTGACGGAGATCCGTCCGCTGCAGGAGCTGGGGACCAATTTCGCCAATGTGCTGAACGCGGTCACCAAAGCGAAGGAGATCCTGGATGTCCCCATCTATGAGGGCGGCACGGATTTCCCCCAATGCCATGATATTGAATTGCGGAATGTACGGTTTTCCTACGATGGCAAAACCGATGTGCTGCAAGGCGTCAATCTCAAGATCAGGGACGGAGAGAGGCTGGCCCTGGTGGGGCAGTCCGGCGCCGGCAAGAGCACCATAATCGAACTGATCTCCCGCTTCTATGATGTGCAGGAGGGCGAGGTGCTGATCGGCGGAAAAAATGTCAAGGAGTTGGACTACGACACCATCTTGAGCAATGTGGCTATCGTATTTCAAAAGACCTTCCTCACCCGTGACAGTGTACTGGAGAACATCCTCATGGGGAGCAGCGCCAGTCTGGAGCAAGTGAGGGCCGCCGCAAAGGAAGCCCAGATCGACGACTTCATCATGTCTCTGCCGGATGGCTACGATACCAAGGTGGGGAGCTTCGGCTCCCGGTTTTCAGGCGGAGAGAAGCAGCGGATCGCCATTGCCCGCGCCATTTTGAAAAATGCCCCGATCCTGATTTTAGATGAGGCCACCAGCGCCTCCGACCCGGAAAACCAGATGGAGATTGACAGGGCCATCCAAAATCTTTGTAAAGGCAAGACCGTCATTGTGGTTGCCCACCGCCTGAGCGCCCTGAAGATGTGTGAGCGGGTCGCAGTGGTGGAGGACCACACCATCACCTGTGTCGGCACCCATGAGGAAGTCCGCAGGGATAACGCTTACTACCGGAAAGCCTGGGAGGACTACGAAAAGGCCCGGAACATCACCTATCAGTTGGAAGGGGGGCGAGTAGAATGAGAGAACACGATGTCTTGAAAAAGAACAAAAATTTTTACATTGGCGTTGGGGGAACTGTTTTGGAGGGCCTGCTCTCCGGCAGCCTGTTCCTGTTGCTTTACTCGGTCATGCAGTTTTTGTGGGCGGGGCAGTTTGACCTGAACCGGGTGCTGATGCTGACCGGGGCGATTGCCGGCATCTTCCTGCTCCGTATCCTGATTTACAGCTATGGCTACACCAAAGCCCAGATCGGCGGCGCGGAAGTCAGCCAAAATATCCGGCTGTTTATGGGTGATCATCTCAAGCGTATCCCCCTATCCCGGTTTACCCAGGGGCAGACCGGCGACTACATCAACACCATCACCAGCGATGTCAATAACTATGAAAAGATCCTGACCCACAAAATCGGGGACCTGGCGAAAAACTTTGCCTTGTCCATCATGCTGATTGTGTTTGTCATGACGATCTATGTCCCCGCCGGGCTGATTCTGCTGGCGGCGGATCTGCTGCTGATTCCCGGTTTGTGGCTTTCTTTCCGTATGGTGAAGAAGTACGGCAAAGAAAAGAATGACATCTGTGCGGAGAATGTCAGCAGCATCGTGGAGTATGTATCCGGCATCCAGACCTTCCGGGCTTATGGCGTGGGCGGCTTGAAAAACAAGACGGTCATCAGCGCCATGCGGGACTTCTGCCGCATCAGCTTTGTATATGAGGCCAAGGTGCTCCCTGTGGGAGCCGGGCTGGGTATCCTGATCTGGCTGTCCTGCCCGCTGGTCATCTTAATCGCCTACGCACCGTGGGCAGCCGGGGCCATCGACACGGTTTCCTATCTGTTGGTCTGCATGTTGCCGCTGTTCTGTTCCAAACTTGCCAACGCCATTTTTGTGGACCTCACCAGTTACAAAAACCTGATGATCTCCAAAGGGAAGATCTTGGGCGTGATGGATGAGCCGGAGGAAAGCGGCAGTATGGAGGCGCTGCGGCCCGCTACCCATGAGATCATCTTTGACCATGTGGACTTTGCCTATGTTCCCGGAGAGCCGGTGCTGAAGCAGGCGTCCTTTACGGTGCCGGATCAGAAGCTGACCGCCATTGTGGGCGATTCCGGCTCCGGAAAATCCACCATCCTGAATTTGATTGCAAAATATTATGAGCCAGCCAGTGGCGTCATCTCCATCGGAGGGAAGCCCATCAATCATGTGGCGGCGGAGCGCGTGCTGGAGCAGGTTTCCATGGTAGATCAGGATGTGTTCCTCTTTGACGACACCATCCGGGACAACATCCGTCACGCCCGCCCCGGCGCATCAGACGCGGAGATTGAGGCAGCCTGCCGGGAGGCCAACTGTGACGGATTTATCCGCAGGATGGAAAAGGGCTATGATACCCCTACCGGCGAGAACGGCAATCTGCTCTCCGGAGGAGAGCGGCAGCGGCTTTCTATCGCTCGGGCCATTCTGAAAAACAGTCCCATCCTATTGCTGGACGAGGCTACCGCATCCCTGGACATTGAGAACGAGCTGGCGGTCAAGCAGGCCATCGCCAATCTGCTCAAGGAGAAAAAGACCGTGGTGATGATCGCCCATACCCTTTCCATCGTCAAGAATGCGGATCAGATCCTGGTAGTGGCGGACGGAACAATCAAGGAGTCCGGCACCCACGAGGAACTGCTGGCCGAGAACGGCAAATATGCGGCCATGTGGAACGCAGAACAAAAAATCACTGTATAAATGAGAGGTTGCGTCGATGAAAAAACTCCATGCGTCGGGCGAGGATTATCTGGAGGCCGTGCTGGTGCTCCAAAAGGAAAAGGGCATGGTGCGCTCCGTGGATGTGGCCCGGCACATGGGGGTGTCTAAACCCAGTGTATGCCACGCAGTAGCAACCTTAAAAAAGGGCGGTTTCCTCACCATAGACGAGGACTTCTTTCTCCGCCTGACTGATGTGGGCCGTGAGGTAGCCGAGCAGACCTATGAGAAACACTGCTTCTTTACCCGCTTGTTGACGGAGGCGGGTGTCGATCCAAAAACAGCGGAACAGGAGGCCTGCTGCATGGAGCATGTGATTAGCGAGAATAGCTTTCGGCATCTAAAGCAAAGTATGGACAAAAAGAAATAGTCGCGGGAGGTGAAGCTGTTGACGGGGGTAGCTGTACTGCAATATGGGAATTTGCGTATTGATCCAAACCAACGCAGGGTCTATGTAAATGAACAAGTTGTGGAGTTAACTACAATGGAGTTCAATATTTTATATTATCTGGCCTTACACCCCGGCTGGACTTTTACCCGGGAGCAGCTTTACCAGTATGCAATGCCCAATGATTTTGCCTCTGGCCTTGAAAGCGTTACCAGCCGGATCTACAAGATACGGAAAAAACTAAATATCAATGCGATTCAAACGG
>OHCC01001436.1_pt1 | contig 10106 bp, 10 predicted proteins | sample 1577521 | NCBI WGS metagenome assembly OHCC01 (sample SAMEA3879533, study PRJEB24766) | human gut metagenome | biome: human-associated habitat; feature: feces | place: USA | collected 1985/1987
TAAAACATGTAGAACAAAATTCTGTTTCTGCAAGAAATTGGGTTGCACAAATGATGAACTTTAGTAATGACATGAAAGTAAATGATATTGCCGTTTCCTTCAAAGACGGCGCAAAGGACCTGATCGGTGCGGCACTCGTTGTAGCGATGGCACAGGGCATCATGCAGGTGCTCGGCGGTTCCGATCCGACCACCCCGACCGTTATCAACACCATTATGTACGGCATTTCACAGGCCCTGGCCGGTCTTTCCGGTGCAGCCGCAGCCGTGCTGATGTATGTGTTCCAGTCGGTCTTCAACTTTTTCGTCGTATCCGGCTCCGGCCAGGCGGCGATCACCATGCCGATCATGGCACCGCTCGCGGACCTTCTCGGCGTATCCCGCCAGACATCCGTCCTTGCGTTCCAGCTCGGTGATGCCTTCACAAACCTGATCGTCCCGACCTCCGGCTGCCTGATCGGCTCCCTGGCGATTGCAAAAATCGAGTGGTCGAACTGGATCAAATTCATGTGGAAATTCTTAGGGATACTGATGATTGGAGCAGTCATTACGATTTTGATTGCGGTTGCCATTGGATTTTAAGAGGAGTGAGAGAAAATGATATTATTTCAGAATATAGACGTCTATGCGCCGGAATACCTCGGAAGAAAAGACGTTCTTACGGTGTATGATAAAATTGTCAAGATCGCAGATGCCGGCACGATAACGGCAGACGGCCTGCTCTTTGGCGCGGAGACCGTAGACGGAACCGGACTTGTCCTGACACCTGGCTTTGTCGACTGCCATGTTCACGTGCTTGGCGGAGGCGGCGAGGGCGGCTTTGCCAACCGCACCCCGGAGGCGACGATGGAAGGCCTGAACAAGTTCGGTGTGACAACCGTTGTCGGCTGTCTCGGAACTGACGGCATTGGCCGTGACATGTGCGCGCTCGTGGCAAAAACAAAAGGCCTCCGGGAGCAGGGCATGTCCGCCTGGTGCTACACCGGCAGCTATCAGGTTCCGGTGCGTACACTGACGGATGGAATTACGAAAGATATCATGATGATCGAAGAAATCATCGGAACCGGCGAAATCGCCATCTCGGACCACCGATCCTCACAGCCGACCTTCGAAGAATTCGCCCGACTGGCAGCAGACACGCGCCTCGGCGGTGTTCTTTCCGGGAAAGCGGGAGTGATCAATGTCCACCTTGGCGACGGTGCAAGATGTATGGAGCTGATCGAACGCGTCATCAGCGAAACCGAAATCCCGGTCAGCCAGTTCCTCCCGACCCATGTCAACCGGAACGAGAAGCTGTTCCAGAAGGCAATTGAATACGCCATAAAGGGCGGCGCAGTCGATTTCACCGGAAATGAAGAGATCAATTACTGGGAAACTGTCTGTGATGAAGTCCGCGTGTGCAAAGGAATCCGCCGCATGCTGGATGCAGGCGTGAACCCGAAACACATCACCATCTCATCCGACGGTCAGGGCAGTCTGCCGATCTTTAATGAAAAGGGAGAATTCCTGCGGATGGGCATGGGCCAGTCGAGCTGTTTGCTGAAAGAAGTAAAAGAATGCGTGGAGAAAGCGGGAATTCCGCTGGAAACCGCAATTTCGACGATTACGGCAAACCCGGCAGAGATCCTGTCACTGAAAGGAAAAGGAAAAATCCAGGAAGGGTTTGATGCAGATCTTTGCGTACTGGATCAGGGACTGGAGATTCAGGAAGTGATTGCACGGGGGAAGAGCGTGTATCGGAAATAGAAGAGAGATTAGAGAAGAGGTTACGGCTTGCGTGGAGCTGTAGCCTTTTTCTTTTTGGAATGGTATTTTAGGTAACAGTACGCTATAATCATATTAATCATATTTCAAAATAAGAAAGGTCCAAAGAGACGGTAATGGATGAAATCATAAAAAGTACAGATAACAGATATTCAGAATATGAAACGTTATTATTTTTAAGGGATAAACTGCGAAAAGAAGCGTATGCCTGGAAGAACAGATATCTGGCTGAATTTGGCAATCTGATCACAGCGGTATTTGAACAGAAAATAGCCTGCATCAAAAAGAAAAAGACCATATCTTTCTGCCAGATGGCCGTCAATCGTGGAAAACCGGTGGATCAGGCGGAACTGCAGAACTATCTGTCACAGGAAATGAAAGAGTACAATCGAAAACTTTCTGAAATGATACAGGAAAATGAGATTGCGCATAGTGGAGAAATCATCAGCGAAGAAACCGCGGCAAAAATAAAAAAGTTGTACTACAGACTTGCAAAGCAGATTCATCCAGATATGAATCCGAAAACAAATGAGATACCGGAACTAAAAGAATTATGGCAGAGGATTGTAGTTTCTTACCGTGCAAATGATCTGGAGGAGCTGGAAGAGGCGGAAATTTTGGTAAATAAATTTCTGGTAGACCATCATTTAGATGGGAATGAAATCAAAATACAGGATATCGACACAAAGATAGAAAAATTAAAAGAGCAGATTCAGAAGATCAAAGAGACGAATCCTTACCAATATCGATTCCTTCTGCAGGATCAGGAAGCGGTTCAAAACAAGAAGCGGGAGTTACAAAAAGAACTGGAAGAATATAGGGTATATGAGCAGGAGCTGGATCAGCTTCTGGAACAGATGATGAAAAATGGGGTGAGTTTTCTATGGCGGATGAATTAGAGATTAACAAAGGCGGGGTAGTATCCCTGATCGACAATCATGAACTGGGAGAAATTTTAAAACCACTGGTTAGAGAAATTTATTTGTTTAATTCCTATGTGGCGGGAACGACACATCTGGAAGATCAGAGCGTTTTGGGTGAAATAAAAGAGGAAGATGATCTGCTTCTTCAGCGCGAGGACAATAGATTTGATCAGAATGCGATTCTGGTTCTTACGAACGAGAGGCGAAAACTGGGGTATATTCCGAAAAAAGATAATGTAGTATTTGCAAGATTGATGGATGCAGGGAAACTGCTGAAGGCAAAAATAACGACAATTGAGCATAGAGGGGATTTTACGGAAATTGGGATTGGGATCTATTTGGTGGATTTTTGAAAAATGGAGAATAATTAAAAAATAGACAGGAACAGGAGAATATGTGGTGTCGGAGATAAAACTTTTTGAAATCGGAACTGTTGTGAAAGAGCGCACCTCTTCCACGGTATTATTGGAAAAACAATTGCAGACAATGATAGAGCAGAATATGGAGACATTTTTCGGCATTCGCTTTCTGAAAAGTGAATATGCGATCACTTCGGGAAGAATGGACAGTATTGGAATTGATGAAAATAACAGCCCGGTGATTTTCGAATACAAGAGAAGCATGAGTGAGAATGTAATTAATCAAGGACTATTTTATCTGGATTGGCTTTTGGATCACAAAGCGGATTTCAAACTGCTTGTGATTGAAAAACTGGGTATGGAAGTAGCAGACCAGATTGATTGGTCGGTGCCTTGTGTGATTTGTATTGCAAATGATTTTACGAAATACGACGTGCATGCAGTGAATCAGATGCAGAGGAATATCAAGTTGGTGAAATATCGGAAATATGGGGAAGATCTGTTGCTGTTTGAGCATCTGAACACACCGGTGGCAAAGCCAGTAACGGAAACATCAACCATTTCAACAACAAGTAGTACATACACACAGAAAACACATTTAGAGAAGCTGTCATCAGCAAGCAGCCATTTCAAAACATTATATACGGCGCTTTGTGACTACATCGAATCGCTGGGAGACGATCTTGTTCCAAACCAATTGAAGCTGTATTTGGCCTATAAGAAAGTGCAGAACATTTTCTGCATTGAAATTTATAACAAACAGATCCTGCTCCGAATGAAACTCAACCCGGACACTGTTGAACTGGAAGAAGGATTCACAAGAGATACCCGCGGGATTGGACATTACGGAACGGGGGAGCTAGAAGTGTCAATCAAGACGGCAGAAGACTTTCAGAAGGCAAAGAAGCTGATTGATCGGGCGTATCAGGAGACGTTATAAAGCATGGTAAAAACTGGAAAATGATGAAAAAATTTGAATTGTAAAGTAAAATACGTTACAATTTAAAGTTAGAACAGAGAGGATGAAACGGTGAAAGAAGAAATAATACAAAACATAAATCAAGGGGTGGAAGCAGCCTATATCAATGGAAATCTTGCTTCAAATCTGGAATATAAACCGAGTTTTATATCAAACAATCCAGAAGAGGGTAAAAAAGTTATTTCTTCTATTGAAGAAGAGCTACTTCGCTGTGAACAATTCCAGATTAGTGTGGCATTTATCACAATGGGAGGAATTACGCCCCTCCTGCAGACGTTAAAAGAACTCGAGCGAAAGAGAATCCCGGGGCAAATTCTTACAACGAACTACTTAGATTTTAGTGAGCCAAGAGCGTTGGCAAAACTGAATGAATTGAAAAATATTACGCTAAAAATGTATGATGTGGAAGCTGCCAATAATGGATTTCATACCAAAGGATACATTTTCAAAAAAGAAGAGGTTTATAGAATTATCCTTGGCAGTTCCAATATGACAAGTGCAGCACTTACCAGCAACATAGAGTGGAATACAAAGATTATATCGACGGAGCAGGGTGAAGTAGCAAGTGAGATTGTAAAAGAATTCAATTCGTTTTGGAATTCAGAGTATGCTTTGGGTTTTGAAACCTTTTATGAAATTTACAAAGCACGCTACGAGATCATCAAACATCAACGAGAAGAGGCTAAAAAAGACAGGATTCCGTCTTTTGAAAAATATAAATTAAAGCCGAATTCCATGCAGGAAGAATTTATTGTTAATCTTCGAAAAATCATTGAAAAAGGTGAGAAAAGAGCATTATTGATTTCGGCTACGGGAACTGGAAAAACATATGCATCAGCATTTGCAATGCGTGAATTAGGTTTTAAGAGAGTATTATTCCTTGTTCACCGGGCACAGTTAGCCAAACAGGCCAAGAAGTCTTTTGAACGAGTGTTTAATAATTCTGTTTCTATGGGCATCGTAGGTGATGGAAAACACGAATATGGCTGTGATTTTGTATTTGCTATGGTAGAGACGCTAAATAGAGATCAGCATTTGTTCCAATATGAAAAAGATGCATTTGATTGTATCATTCTCGATGAGGCGCATCATAGTCCGGCGAATACGTATCAGAAAGTAATGAACTATTTTGAGCCACAGCTATTTTTAGGTATGACAGCAACTCCAGATAAACGGGATGATCATATAGAAGGGCGAAATGTCTATGAACTTTTCCATCATCAGATCGCACATGAAATTCGATTACAGAAAGCAATGGAAGATCATTTGCTGTGTCCTTTCCATTACTTTGGAATCAGTGATATTGCACTGATAGACGATAAAACATTCAAAGGAAAGAATCTTACAGAGAAGGATTTCAATCTTCTTACAAGTGAACAACGTGTGGACCACATCATTGAGCAGGCACAGTATTACGGCTATAGCGGAGAACGCGTGAAGGGACTGATTTTCTGCAGTAGAAATAAAGAATGTGAAACCTTGTCAAACATGTTCAATGAGCGTGGTTATAGAACACTTGCACTTAGTAATGAAACGCCGCAAAAGCTTCGAGAAACAGCATTTGAACGTTTGGCTATGAAAGAAGAGGATGCAACGGAGGAATTACAGCCCTTGGACTACATTTTCTCTGTAGATATTTTGAACGAGGGAATTGATATTGTTGAAGTCAATCAAGTCATTATGCTTCGTCCAACACAGTCACCCATTGTTTTTATCCAGCAATTGGGAAGAGGCTTGCGTAAGGCGGAAGGAAAAGAATATGTAGTGATTCTGGATTTTATCGGAAATTACAATAATAATTTTATGATTCCCGTCGCTTTATCTGGGGATAATACCTACAATGCGGATGTGATTCGGAAATATGTGATCAGTGGAAATAGTACCATTCCGGGAGCATCTACCATTCATTTTGATGAAATAGCAAAAGAAAAGATTTTTCATGCGATTGACTGTATCAAACCAAGCACCTTGAAAGAATTGATGAAAGAAGGATACGTTAATCTGAAAAACCGTCTCGGAAGACGTCCAATGCTTTTGGATTTTTATGAAAACGCGGAGATGGATCCTCTTGTAATTATTAAGGAATACAAAACTTATTATTCTTTTGCAGAACAAATGGAGAAAAATGAGCAGCTGTTTCGGCTGTCAGAACAGGAAAAGACAACACTGGAATATTTGTCAAAGACGATATTAAGCGGTGTAAGACCAGATGAATTGGAGATTTTGCGATTATTTTTAGAAAAAAATCAAATTACATATTCTGAAGTTATCGATAATTGCAGAGAACGATATGGTTATGAGATAACAACGCAAAAGATTGATCTTGCATGTGATGTTCTGAAAGGCAAATTTGTCACAAACAGCACGGAAAGAGAGAAGTTTTACCAGATTGATATTCTGGAATCAGATGGAGAGAACCGTTTAAAGAGAATTTTGAGCTATACAGAGCGCCTGGCACATAAAGATTTTTATGATCAGGTCCGAGATATTGTAGCTGTTGGTTTGGCTAGATATCAAGATAAATATGCAAGGCCATACAAAAAGGAAGTACCATTTGTACTTTATGAAAAATACTCAAGAAGAGATGTCAGCTTACTCATGAATGCAGGCAAGGACTTGTCGTCAACAATGTATGGAATGTCTCAACTGGGAGACGATGTTTTCATCTTTGTTACGTATCATAAAGAGGAAAACACGGATGAAGAAAAAGAATACGTTGATGGAAAACCAGATTATGCGGATGAATTTGTAGATAACGTAATTTTCAGATGGGATTCTCAGATTGATAAGAAATTAGATGGTGCCTATATGGATAAAGTTTTAAATACGCCGAGAAAGCATCTTTTTGTTCAAAAGACGGATGCAGAAAACAATTTTTTCTATATGGGAGAATTTGATGTCTTGGAGGCTCATGAAGCGGAAAAGAAAAATAATAGAGGTGTATTAAAACCGATTTGTAAATTAAAATTTAAAATGCAAACAGCAGTAAGAGAAGATTTATTGAGATATTTGCAGAGTGGAAAAGCAGTGGAGGAAAAGTAAAATGAAAACAATCAGAGTTGTTGCAGCAGTAATAAAAGCAGTAAATAAAACAGGAGAATCCATTATTTTTGCAACCCAGAGAGGTTATGGAGAATTTAAAGGCGGCTGGGAATTTCCGGGAGGAAAAATTGAAAAAGGCGAGACACCACAGGAGGCTTTGAAAAGAGAAATTATGGAAGAGTTGGATACAGAAATAGAAGTGGGAGAATATATTGATACGATTGAGTATGACTATCCGGCATTTCACCTTTCTATGGATTGTTTTTGGTGTGAAGTTTTAAATGGAGATCTCGTATTGAAAGAACACGAAGCGGCAAAGTGGTTGACGAAAGAAAAACTGAACGAAGTAGAATGGTTACCTGCAGATATTACATTGATAGAGGAAATTAGAAAAGGAATGTAGGAACAGAAAATTAGGACATATTTCACGAAAAGTGTTGTCGAGTAGAAAAATGAGTGAGGGTGGAAAGAAACTATGACCTTGGAGCAAACAAAAAAATTTACAGAGCAGGACGAAAATACACTGCAATATTATAATCAAAATGCGACTAAATTTATTGAAAATACAAAGAGTGTTGAGTTCCATTCCGTACAGGATAAGTTTCTTTCCTACCTTTCGGACGGCTCTTATATTTTGGATTTTGGCTGTGGATCCGGACGCGATAGTAAATATTTTCTGGAAAAAGGTTATCGTGTCGATGCGGTAGATGGATCGGAAGAAATTTGTAAAATTACCAGAGAATATGTCAAAATTGAAGTGAAAACAATGTTATTTTTCGGAACTTTCGTTCGTAAATAAGTATGAGGGGATATGGGCGTGTTCTTCTATCTTACATCTTTCGAAAGACGAATTACAAGATGTTCTATATAAAATGATGCGTGCCCTAAAGAAAGAAGGATATATTTATACTTCCTTCAAGTATGGAGAATATGCGGGATATCGTGAAGAACGATATTATACCGATTTTACAGAAAATTCTTTTGCGGCATTTATAAAAGACTTTTCAGAAATAAAGATAGTAGAATACTGGATATCGAAAGATGTCCGTCCGGGTAGGAGGGAGGAAAAGTGGTTGAATTTGATACTTCAAAAATCGGATATAGTTTGAAACTGGATGGGAAATATTACAATACATTAGATATTGAAGGGTTTTCACACATGATGAGAGATCCGTCCTATTGTTACAAGTTTTATTGGTTGGAAGCGATTGTCCAGCTTATTGCGGAAGGCGTAAAAGAAACCACTTTTGATGCGGTGATCGATGAAATGATTTGCAATGCATGGTACTCGGTCCGCGAGTTTCACATCCATCTGAGCGGAATGCCAATCGATGGACAAGTAAAAGATGGATTGGAGAGAGCTGTAAGTAAATTATCAGAACTCAGCAATCTGCCTGCAAATGCATCCAAGGTAGAAATTAAAAATGCGATTAAAAAGTATGCACTGGAATTGAAAACATCAAAAGAGCAGCTCACCAATATGGTTCCATACAGAGCTCTTGCAGGATTTTTTGATAGAGCGGAAGAACCAGCAGATTGGGGAAGCGTACGGCGAATGACGGAATATATTGAGAGAATTAATGAGCACGTTGTGATATTACCGTATACACTGGGAACAGGGAGTAAGCTCAAAAAAGAAATATATTTTCAGCCATCTTAGGGAATTTATAGGGTCTGACCACCTTACGATTTTCCAGGCAACAAAAAATGCTGCATTTGGCAAACACCTAATTATCCATATTGCAGTGAGAGGAGGTATGCAGATATGAATGGAAGTCATGCACCAGAATTGACGGATTTATTGAAAGAGATTACAGAAGATATTGCTAAATATGTAATTAAAGAAGGACAGCCTATCATTTTGATTGATGAGTATTCTTGGTATACAGAAGTGCTTTCATTGATGGCCAAACAGGTGAATTTATGTGATAGTTGTATTTTGCTTTTGGAAAATGGGATGGAACAAGAGGCTTACCTTTTGGCAAGAAGTCAGTTTAATAATGCACTATGGATAAAGTATTTATGTGAAGCTGAAGAGGGAGACAACACAAGACTCAAAGAATTCTTCTATCAACCAGACATAAACCAACTCAGGTCAAATCAGAATTTGAAAAAAATGATACGAGATTTTGGTGATACATTAGATGATAGATTTAAAAATGCAGAAACAATCACTAAATTAAACAGAGGCAGTAGGGAGATTCGCAAAGTATTAAAAAGAGAGAATCTTGGAGAAAGCCCAAAGAGTATCGCAGAGTTGGCCAAGCAAGATCCGATTTTATTTGGAATGTATATCACTTTATATAATGAAGGCAGTAAATTTGAACATTCAGATATTAGTACAACAAAATTATATAGAAAGCAAGCTGCAGAGAGGGTTATCCAACCGATCAGGTATTTATATTTGATTTGGGAAAATCAAATAAGGAAGGCTGGTTCAAAGTTTTCCAGTATTCGCAAATGAGCTTGTTTTTTGCTTTTGACAGCATTTGCAAACGGGTGAAAGAAAGAGAAAGTCAATTGTTTGAAGCAACTCCTTATGGAAAGGGAGCATATTCAGAAGAAAATTTTAATAGAATTCTTTTGAAATTTAATGCCTGTATGAGTTTGTATGAAAAACGTGAAAATGAGCAGTAAACTGTTTGGTGAAAAGTAGTGTGGTTGTGGTTTGACGTTAATCCTCAATAACCAATACCTTTTCATTTTACCACATTCCTGAGATAATTACTCTCAACATTTCTAACCATAAATTCGTGCAATTCGCTCGATTTGCGCGATTAGTGTTACTTCTGCCACATTGGGGTCTGGTACTCGAAAGATATAGCCGAAACCGCAAAAGCCAACCAGCTGAAACCGTAGACACAGACATTGGTACCTGAACCTGCGAACACATAATCAAAAAGCAGCTTTTTGATTATTGAAATGGGTTCGTCCCTTCGTTTTGCTTTGTAAGCGCCAAGTATTCCTGCGGATTTTCAAATCCTCAGATTTCCCCTATAATTGCAGCTGATAGATACTTAGATTATTTCACTACAATTAT
>OHCC01001442.1_pt1 | contig 10071 bp, 7 predicted proteins | sample 1577521 | NCBI WGS metagenome assembly OHCC01 (sample SAMEA3879533, study PRJEB24766) | human gut metagenome | biome: human-associated habitat; feature: feces | place: USA | collected 1985/1987
TGATTGTGGCGCAATACAGCGAGCAGTTATACTGGCAAATCCGGCGCATGGTGCTTTCGCACGAGGATGCCAACGACTTGCTTCAGAACACCTTCGTCAAGGCATGGCTCAATATCGATTATTTCCGGGCAGAGGCCAAACTCTCCACCTGGCTCTACCGCATCGCCCTGAACGAATGCCTTACTTTCCTGAACAAACAGCGGGCGGCGAGCACCGTGTCGTTGGACGCTCCCGAAGCCGACACCCTTCAGAAGCTGGAGAGCGATCCTTACTTTTCGGGCGACAAAGCTCAGATGGCCTTGCAGAAAGCGTTGCTCACCTTGCCCGAAAAGCAACGCATGGTGTTCAACCTGAAGTACTACCAGGAAATGAAATACGAGCAGATGTCCGATATTTTCGGTACTTCGGTGGGGGCTTTGAAAGCGTCCTACCACCATGCCGTAAAAAAAATAGAGAAGATATTGGGAGAGGAAGATTAAACCTTTAACGTGAAAAAAAGTCTAACCAAACAGAAAGGAGAAGAGCTTATGAAAGAAGAAGACAACATACTCAAGAAAGTAGGGACGGAGAATGCTTTCCGTGTTCCCGAAGGATATTTTGAGAATTTCACTTCGGAGCTGATGAACCGTCTGCCCGAAAAGGAGAAACTTGCCTTCGAACAGAAAGAGCCTACGATGTGGGAGAGGGTGAAACCCTGGGCCTATATGGCAGCTATGTTTGTAGGTGCGGCATTGATTATCCGCGTGGCTTCCTCTGACCGTACGCCGGCTGCGACCGACCGCATGGCTGCCGACGAAACGGAAACCGAAATGGAATATATCAACATGGCGGTGGATAACTCCATGCTTGACGATTACTCATTGTATGTATATCTGGCCGATTCCGATGCCGAATAAGCCGTAGAGAACTTTAACCGATTGAAAAAAGAAATGAAAAAGCTGATTGTTTTATTAGTAATGATGTGCAGTCTGGCACCCGTATTGTGGGCAGCGGACGGATGCAACCAACGTTTGTCGCCTGCTGAGTTCCGTGCCAGACAAAAAGCATATATCACAGAAAAAGCTGGATTGACCAAGGAAGAGGCAGCCAGGTTCTTTCCTCTTTATTTTGAATTGCAGGATAAGAAAAAAGAGCAGAATGACAAGGCGTGGAGTCTGATTCGTCAGGGAAAGGACGAAAAGACCACCGAAGCCCAATATGATGTGATTATGGAAGGCGTGTACGATGCCCGTATCGCTGCCGACCGTTTGGACAAGACTTATTTTGCAAAGTTCAAGAAGATACTGTCTGCCAAGAAACTTTATCTGGTGCAGAAAGCCGAGATGCGTTTCCACCGGGAATTGCTGAAAGGGATGCGGCATAATGACAACAAAGATAAAGCGCCGAAACCCCAGCCGGGCAAGAAATGAAAAAGGATATATGCCCGGATTGAAAATTGTGCGGGTGCGTCAAAACTAAAATGACTGTTCTGAAAAGTTACAGGTTGTAACTGTTCATTTAAAAGGAGAGTGTGTCTAAATACACTTGATGATTTCTTTCGGACGCGGAATTACACGGATTTATTTTATCTTTTTCCGTGAAATCCATGTAATTCCGTGCCTGAAAAGAAACAGATAGTAAGTGAATTTCAGTTTCCTTTCTTTTCTAATGCTTTGGCTTCTTCCCATAATTTATCCATTTCTTCCAGCGTCATGTCGTGCAGGTTTCTGCCTTCCTTGATGCTATGTGCTTCCACATAGTTGAAGCGGCGGATAAACTTCTGGTTGGTATGCTCCAGTGCATTGTCCGGATTTATTTTATACAGGCGTGCGGCATTGATGAGGCTGAACATTACGTCACCGAATTCCTCTTCTGCTTTCTGCTTGTCCATGCGGGCCACTTCGGCTTGGAATTCTCCGATTTCTTCTTTTACTTTATCCCACACCTGTTCCCGTTCTTCCCAGTCGAAACCCACGTTGCGGGCTTTATCCTGAATGCGGTATGCCTTGATGAGCGAGGGCAGGGCGGCGGGCACACCGCTCAACACCGTTTTGTTGCCCCCTTTTTCCTTGAGTTTCAACTGTTCCCAGTTTTCGGATACCTGTCCGGCAGTCTCCGCTTTCACATCACCGAATACGTGGGGATGGCGGAAGATAAGCTTTTCACATAAGCGGTCGCATACATCCTTTATGTCGAAATCGCCGGTTTCCGAACCTATCTTGGCATAGAAAGCCACGTGGAGCAAGACATCTCCCAACTCTTTGCAGATATCCTGCTTGTCGTCGCGCATCAGGGCATCGCATAGTTCATAAGTCTCTTCAATGGTATTGGGACGCAGGCTTTCGTTGGTCTGCTTCTTGTCCCAGGGACATTTCACACGCAGTTCGTCGAGTATGTCGAGGAAGCGGCCGAAGGCTTCCATCTGTTCCTTTCTTGTATGTTGCATGAGTTATTTTTTTAATTAAACATTATTGACGCAAAGATACTGTTTTTCTTCCATTCCTCATACGAAATCAGCAGACCTACCACTTCCGAGTAGTTTTTCCGCCCGCTTTCTATCTTGTTTCCTTTCAGGTATAAGTCGTATATCCGGTCCTGAATGCGGCCGATTACAGGATTGTATTTCTTCATCCAGTACTCGCTGTTCTTCTTTGCCAGTCCGATAATCTCCGGACGTATGCGCCGGAAGAGCTGCGCGTATTCCTCTTCAGCCATGAGCCGGCGGGCGTTGTTCAGGACATGCGGCAGTACGGAGAGGTAACCGCTGAAGCGGATGGCCTGCACTTGCGAGCGTGTACATACCTGATAGGCGTAGAAGTTGGCTTCCGCCTCGCTGGTGATACCCAATAAGTGGGCAAGCTCGTGGGCGTAAGTAGCCGGATATTGCGAGGGGAGCAAGTCACCGTTCAGGGTGAACTCGCAGAAGAAAGGTCCCATGCTGCCGGTGACGCCTACCATGGAAATCAGTGGGGTGAACAGCATTGTCTTTGCGCGGGGTGTTTGATGGAAGGGGCGGTGAACGCCTAAGGAGTCACCGATTTGATTATAGACCCGTACGCTTTCACGGCAGACCAGCTCTTTTTCGACCGACTTAATATCGGTGTAAGAGCTGTTCAGATTCTCGATGTAGCTGTCTGTAAAACTCCGAAAGTTATCAGGAGTATAGGCTGTGTAAGGAATGCGCGTCCGCTCGTAAAAGTTTTTTTGCGAGTAATTCAGTCCCCATGCCAGATAGAACCATACGTACACCCATAGAAGATACTTTACATCTTTCAGCAGGATACGGTTCCATTTCTGTTTGCGGATGCAGCGTGCGTAAACAGGGTAGAGAAGTACGCCGGCGATACTTAGCGCAATGAACAGGTCGCCGATGGCGAAAGGTACAAGCCGGGAGAAGGACGAAAGTACCCGGGCGATGGACGGGTATACGTACATGGCGTAGGCATCTCCCAAGCCGGGCACTGTCTGCACGCACAATACGAGCAACAAAAAAAATATCAAAAGTAATGAATTGCCTCTGAATCTCACTCCTGCTATTGTTATGTTACGCTTCATTCTATTCTTCTTTTTGGGGCCCGTGCCGGTTTCCTGCTTTCGGTGCTGTCGTTTCTCCCTTTGGGAACGGGAGTTTCAAGCGGTGGATACTCTGGTTTCCTTACGTGGAAACTGCTGTTCCCTTGCGTGGAAACTGCTGTTTCCTTACGTAGACACTGTCGTTTCCTTGCGTGTATACTCCTGTTTCCTTGCGTGGAAACTTCCGGTTTCGGTAGCCGAAGCCGAAGCGGCACCGGGTGCTTGTTACGGCAACTCCGTATAAAATCATCATTTGTAAAGCAAAGGTATGTAATTCTTTTCATTGCTTTTGCCGGATAAAGCTATTAATTTATTAATTTTGCGCCCATTATAACAAAATATAGATTTTAGAAACATGGAATTAGCAAGTAAGTACAATCCCGCTGACGTAGAGGGAAAGTGGTACCAGTATTGGTTAGACCACAAATTATTCAGTTCTAAACCCGATGGTCGTGAGCCCTACACCATCGTCATTCCGCCCCCTAACGTCACCGGTGTGCTCCACATGGGACACATGCTTAATAATACCATCCAAGATATCCTTGTACGCCGTGCCCGTATGGAAGGCAAGAACGCCTGCTGGGTTCCGGGTACGGACCATGCTTCCATTGCCACCGAAGCCAAGGTTGTGAACAAGCTTGCCGCACAGGGCATCAAGAAAACAGACCTTACCCGCGACGAATTCCTGAAGCATGCCTGGGAATGGACGGACGAGCACGGTGGCATCATCCTGAAACAGCTCCGTAAGCTGGGCGCTTCCTGCGATTGGGACCGCACTGCCTTCACCATGGATGAGAAACGCAGTGAAAGCGTGATTAAAGTGTTTGTAGACCTTTACAACAAGGGGCTGATTTATCGCGGTGTGCGTATGGTGAACTGGGACCCGAAAGCCCTCACCGCCCTCAGCGACGAAGAGGTTATCTATAAGGAAGAGCACAGCAAGCTGTATTATCTGAAATATTACGTTGCCGACGATGACATGTCCGGTGAGACGGGAGCCGAAGGCGAAGTGGTTCATCGCGACGCTTCCGGCAAGCGTTATGCTGTGGTAGCCACTACGCGTCCCGAAACAATCATGGGTGATACGGCGATGTGTATCAACCCTGCCGACCCGAAGAACCAATGGCTGAAAGGTAAGAAAGTGATTGTGCCGCTGGTGAACCGCGTTATTCCTGTTATCCAGGATGATTATGTAGACGTGGAGTTCGGTACGGGCTGTCTGAAGGTAACTCCTGCACACGACGTCAACGACTATATGCTGGGCGAGAAATACAACCTGCCTGCCATCGACATCTTCAACGACAACGGTACGCTGAGCGAAGCAGCCGGACTGTACGTAGGAATGGACCGCTTCGATGTACGCGAGCAGATTGAGAAAGACCTGCAGGGTGCCGGGTTGCTGGAAAAGGTGGAAGCCTATACCAATAAGGTCGGTTTCTCCGAACGTACCAACGTGGCAATCGAGCCGAAGCTCTCCATGCAGTGGTTCCTCAAGATGCAGCACTTTGCCGATATGGCTCTGCCCCCGGTGATGAATGATGACTTGAAATTCTACCCTGCCAAATATAAAAATACCTATAAGAACTGGCTGGAGAACATCAAGGACTGGTGTATCAGCCGCCAGTTGTGGTGGGGACACCGCATTCCTGCTTACTTCCTGCCGGAAGGCGGATATGTGGTGGCAGCCACTCCCGAAGAGGCCTTGAAGCTGGCACAGGAAAAGACCGGAAATCCTGCCCTTAAAATAGAGGATTTGCGTCAGGACGAGGATTGTCTCGACACCTGGTTCTCTTCCTGGTTGTGGCCTATCTCCCTGTTCGACGGTATCCTGAATCCGGGCAACGAAGAAATCAACTATTATTATCCTACCAGTGACCTGGTAACGGGGCCGGATATTATCTTCTTCTGGGTGGCGCGCATGATTATGGCAGGGTATGAATACGAAGGTAAGATGCCGTTCAAGAACGTTTACTTCACGGGTATTGTCCGCGACAAGCTGGGACGCAAGATGTCCAAATCGCTCGGCAATTCACCCGACCCGCTTGACCTGATAGACCGTTACGGTGCCGATGGTGTGCGTATGGGTATGATGCTTTCGGCTCCTGCCGGCAATGACATCCTTTTTGACGATGTGCTTTGCGAACAGGGACGTAACTTCAACAATAAGATATGGAATGCTTTCCGTCTGGTTAAGGGCTGGGAAGTGAGTGAGGAAGTGCCTGTGCCGGAAGCTGCCGAACTGGCTATGCGCTGGTTCGAGTCCAAACAGAATGCCGTGGCTGCCGAATTGGCAGACCTGTTCGGCAAGTATCGTTTGAGCGAAGCATTGATGGCGGTATACAAGCTCTTCTGGGATGAGTTCTCTTCCTGGTATCTGGAGATGATTAAGCCTGCTTACGGACAGCCCATCAACAAGAAGGTGTACGATACGACTATCGGTTTCTTCGATAATCTGTTGCATCTGCTGCACCCGTTCATGCCGTTCATCACCGAAGAGTTGTGGCAGCACATCGTCGACCGTAAGGATGGAGAAAGCCTTATGGTAAGCCCTATCTCCATGTCGACGGAAGTGGACGAGGCTTTTGTACAGCAGTTCGAGGTGGTGAAAGAGGTTATCAGTAATGTACGTTCTATCCGTTTGCAGAAGAACATCGCCCAAAAAGAACCGTTGGAATTACAGGTTGTCGGTGAAAACCCGGTGGCTGCTTTCGATGCTGTCATTATCAAGATGTGCAACCTTTCTGCCGTAACCGCAGTTGAGGCTAAGGCCGACGGCGCTGCCGCTTTCATGGTAGGCACAACGGAATTTGCCGTTCCTTTGGGCAACATAATTGATGTGGAAGCCGAAATAGCCCGTATGGAAGCTGAATTGAAGCATAAGGAAGGCTTCCTGCAAGGCGTTCTGAAGAAACTGAGTAACGAGAAGTTCGTGAATAATGCTCCTGCTGCCGTTATCGAAATGGAACGCAAGAAACAGGCGGACGCGGAGAGTATCATCAGCTCACTGAGAGAAAGTATTGCCGCTTTGAAGAAAGCGTAAGACAGTATCTCCGATATAAAAGAAAGGTCCGGACTCAATAAAGTCCGGACCTTTTTTATGTACGTTGTACGATTCGTATATGATTCGTTATTTCTCCAGTAAGTCTTTTAGGAAAGCATCCAACTCCTCATCCAATCCCTTCAGCAGCTCTTCGTTTACCAGCAGGGTGTCATCGTCCAGCAACAAGAGTTCGGCTATGGTTTCCTTGTCGTCATCTACCAATACGAAAGAGAAAGGCTTCATGATGGTCAGCTTGTCAAAAGCACCCCGGTTCTTGAGGTTGCAGAGCAGATTGCTCAGGATGCGTTCCATGTTTTCGTAGAAATCATCGCCTTCGTATGTCATCCATTCTTCTATGGTGGTACTGGCGAGTTCTTTGTCATCATCGTCGAATATGGAAAATTCGCCCGAACTTTGGTTGGCTTGCAGATGGATATCCGTAACGACTGTCTGCTCACAACCGCAAGCGTACTTGCCGATTGCCTGTTTGATAGTTTCTTCGAGAAGAGATAATGCCGGTTGACTGAGTTTCATAATTGCTTTTCTTTACTTAATGGATGTTCAAAGGTATAAAAAAAACAATTACATTTACAGTATTTGACTAAAAATCATTATTAAATCGCTGCATTTGCATATTTAGGCGCGATAAGCCTTCTTTCCGTTCCTTTAATTCGGTGGCGTAAAGTGTTGTAAGGACGTAGTAGGGGATATCTGCTTTGCCAAGGTGAGTCAAATCTTTTTTATCCACGCCGTCTACGATACGTGCTTCGGCTTGCGCTTTCAACGCCCAGTCGAGAGCGGCGGCAATACTGTCCTGCATTTCATAGCCGACAGCAAGGTTATAGGCTGCCTGCATCTTTTTCTTTCCTTTTTGGGTGGCGTAGGTTTGCTTCCATAGCCCGATGGCTGTGTTCCATTGCTTGTCCCGGGCATATACGGCGGCATCGCGCATGTTTACGGAACCGCCGCAGAACAGATAGCGGTTGGCGGTTTTCCAATATGGCAGCAGTTTTTTTACCGGTATGGTTCCGGCAAAATCAGAAGCTTGTTTTATCAGTTCTTCTTCACTGATGAGGTTGCCTTGTACAAAGGGACCGTTTCCGGTTTCTTCCCAAAAAATGCTGTCGTTAGCGTTGATTGTAGCCATAGGGGTACTGCGGTTGGGCAGGTAAATCCTGACAGTAGGATATATCCGGGCATCTACTGTGCCGTAATAAATGCCCCAGTCGCGCATGTACTTTATTTTGCGGACAGAGCGTATCTGTACGTTTTCCAATGCGATGAGGAAATCTACGTCCAAGTCATGCACCAACCGGTTTGTTTCTTCTTGTGACAGCACTCCTTCGCGGGGAGTGACATCGTGGGCACGTAAGGCCGAATCGCAGATAACCACTTCGTTGAAGTAGTTCTCGTGGGCAAGGGCTTCGGCAAGGGATTCCGTGGCAATAGCGGCATTGCCGTTGTAATAATCTGTTTTGCTGGCTATCTCAAAATCGTCTTTTTTCTTCTCTTTGGCAAGAATAGGCTTGTTGTCCGGAACTTCAGGCATGTTATTGACAATGGCTACCCGTTTCAAACTCGGTGGGAAACTTACATCCGCCGGTAACATATAATCTATGGCAAGCGGTTCGACGGTTTGGCAACCCGCCAAAAACATCAAACAGGACAGTAACAGGTAATAAGAGTATTTAGTCATAGTCTTTTATTCTTAGTTCTGAAAAACAAAAGTAATCTTTTACTTGAATAAATAAAAGCCTCGAACAGTTTTTAACCGTTCGAGGCTTTTATTATAGTGATTAGTGATTAGTGATTAGCGATTAGTGGTTAGTGGCTAGTGGCTAGTGATTAAGATTGGTACTCAATGAACCCTTAATCACTAACCCCTAATTGCTATTTTATGCATTCTTTCCGTGACAGTTCTTGTACTTCTTACCGCTTCCGCAAGGACAAGGGTCGTTACGTCCCACCGTCTTTTCTACGCGGATAGGTTCGCGTTTCTGCTGTTCGCGCGTATCCTGCTGGGCGGCGGCTTGCTGGTTCGGGTCGGTCAGGTCTTGCTTTTGCTCGCGATACTTGCTTAAATCCTGACGTTGTTCGGGAGCTGCCTGACGAACTTCCTGCGGTTCCTGTACCGGGATTTGTCCGCGCATCAGGATGGAAACTGTCTGATTGTTTATCTTGTCTACCATTGTATCGAACAGGTTTACAGACTCCAGCTTGTAAATCAACAGCGGGTCTTTCTGTTCGTAGCTGGCATTCTGTACGGAGTGTTTCAAGTCATCCAATTCGCGCAGGTTCTCTTTCCATGCTTCATCGATGACATGCAGCAGGATAGACTTCTCAAACGCTTTCACTATTTCCTTGCATTCGCTTTCATAAGCGGCTTTCAGGTTGCAGGAGATGTTATACATGCGCTTGCCGTCTGTAATGGGAATCAGGATGTTTTCGTACATGTGTCCTTGATTCTCGTATACCTGCTTGATAACCGGATAAGCGATTTGTGCCATACGTTCGGTTTTGCGTTTGAAAAGTTCCATGGCAGCATCGAAAGCCTTATCGGCAAGTTTCTCCTTTTTCTCGTTGCGGAACTCCTCTTCCGTGAACGGAGTTTCCATGGCAAGTGTCTGGAGAAGATCCATCTTGCAGTCTTCATAGGTAGGAGCTTCGATCGCATTGACACAACGGTCCCAAATCATGTTCACAATGTCCATACCGATACGTTCGCCCATCAAAGCGTGGCGGCGTTTGGTGTAGACTACGGTACGCTGTTTGTTCATCACATCGTCGTATTCCAGCAGGCGTTTACGGATACCGAAGTTGTTTTCTTCCACTTTCTTCTGTGCACGTTCAATAGACTTTGAAATCATGCTGTGCTCAATCATTTCGCCTTCCTTGAAACCGAGCTTGTCCATAACGCCGGCAATACGGTCGGAAGAGAACAGACGCATCAGGTCGTCTTCCAAAGAGACGAAGAATACGGATGAACCGGGGTCACCCTGACGTCCGGCACGACCACGCAACTGGCGGTCTACACGGCGCGATTCGTGACGCTCCGTACCGATAATGGCAAGACCGCCCGCAGCTTTTACTTCCGGGCTCAGCTTGATGTCCGTACCACGACCCGCCATATTAGTGGCAATGGTTACGGCGCAACTCAAACCGGCCTTGGCTACGATGTCGGCTTCCTTTTGGTGCAGCTTCGCATTCAGTACGCTGTGCTCGATATGGCGCATAGTCAGCATCTTGCTCAGCATTTCGGAGATTTCAACGGAAGTAGTACCCACCAGGACAGGACGTCCGGCTGCCACCATTTTCTCAATCTCTTCGATAACGGCTTTATATTTTTCGCGTTTGGTCTTGTAAACGCGGTCGTTCATATCGTTGCGGGCAATGGGGCGGTTGGTCGGGATAACGACTACATCCAGTTTGTAGATGTCCCAAAGTTCGCCTGCTTCCGTTTCGGCAGTACCGGTCATACC
>OHCC01001444.1_pt1 | contig 10062 bp, 8 predicted proteins | sample 1577521 | NCBI WGS metagenome assembly OHCC01 (sample SAMEA3879533, study PRJEB24766) | human gut metagenome | biome: human-associated habitat; feature: feces | place: USA | collected 1985/1987
TGCACACCTTCCTTATTCGCAAGCTGTACATCGTACACCTTGCGAATAAGGAAGGTGTGCAGGCAGTTGAAAGAGCAAGGAACGAGGGCTATCAGATATATGCCGAAACCTGTCCGCAGTACCTTGAATTTACCTCCGAGGTATACAAGAGAGCAGACGGCAGAAACTTTGTATGCTCTCCTCCGATGAAGGGCGAGGAAAGCAGACTTGCTCTGTGGGAGGCTATCAAGAAAGGTCTTATCACAACGATAGCTACCGACCACTGCCCGTTCCGGTCATACGAAAAGGACTGGGGCAAGGACGATTTCACAAAGATTCCCAACGGCTGTGCAGGAATCGAGAATATGTACCCCTATATGCTGTCAGCCGCTAACGAGGGCAAGATAACATTCAACAAGGCAGTTGAGCTTTGCTCATATAACCCCGCCAAGATTTTCGGCTGTGACGCAAAGGGCGCTATCGAAGTCGGCAAGGACGCAGATATTGTTATCTACGATCCCACGAAGGACTTCACTATTACAAATGACAAGATGCACAGCGACTGCGACCACACAATCTGGGAAGGCATCAAAGTCAAGGGCTATCCCGAGGCTACCTACTCAAGAGGCAAGCTCGTATTCAAGGACGGCGAGTTCTTAGGCGAGCGTGGCTGGGGTAAGTTCATAAAGAGAAGCTCAAGCGGTAACTTATAATAAACAAAAGCTGATACATAACAGGGGAGAGCAATATCTCCCCTGTATCTGTAACAGCACAAAGGAAAAGGAGAGATACTTATGCCATTCGTAAAAAATACAGCTATAGAAGAAAGCGCCCGCTGCCTTTTATGCCTCGACGCTCCCTGTACAAAAGCCTGTCCGTGCGGCGCACAGCCCGACAGATTTATCCGCTCACTGCGTTTTGATAATTTAAACGGTGCAAAAGCCTTTGTGAAAAACTGTGCCGATTGCTCCGCTCCCTGTATGACCGCCTGCACAAGAGCGAAAATAGACAGACCCGTTGAAATAAGACAAACAGCGGAGTATATCGCTTCTGCCGCAAAGGACGCAGAGCCGAAAGCCGATTTATCAATGACCTTCTGCGGTCTTAAGTGCGAAAACCCGTTCTTCTTATCTTCATCTGTAGTAGCAAGCGGCTACGATATGTGTGCAAAGGCGCTCGATATGGGCTGGGCTGGTATCGTATACAAGACGATAGGCTTCGCAAAGATGAACGAGGTATCTCCCCGTTTCGATATTCTGAACAAGGAAACGACACCCTATATAGGCTTCAAGAACCTTGAACAGATCTCCGACCACCCTCTTGAAGAAAACCTTGCTATACTCAAAAAGCTGAAGGAAAACTATCCCTCAAAGATAATCGTATCCTCCATAATGGGCGAAAGCGAGGACGAGTGGACAGCGCTTGCAAGACTGTCTGAGGAAGCCGGTGTCGATATGATAGAGTGCAACTTCTCCTGCCCGCAGATGACAAATCACAGTATGGGCAGTGACGTGGGTACGAATCCTGAGCTTGTCGCAAAGTACACCGCCGCAGTAAAACGTGGCACAAAGCTCCCCGTGCTTGCAAAAATGACGCCCAATATAACCAATATGGAAATACCGGCTATTGCGGCAGTAAACGCAGGTGCGGACGGTATTGCGGCAATAAACACCGTCAAGAGCATCACAAACGTTGATCTTGACAGCTTCGTTCCTACCCCCGACATTAACGGCAAGTCCGCTGTCGGCGGATATTCGGGCAAGGCGGTAAAGCCTATCGCTCTGCGTTTCATCTCGGATATGAAAAGAAACGAAACGCTTGAAAATGTCGAGATCAGCGGTATGGGCGGCATAGAAACGTGGCGTGACGGTCTGGAGTTTATCCTTATGGGCTGTACGAACCTGCAGGTGACAACGTCTGTAATGCAGTACGGCTACAGAATAATAGACGATATGCTTGACGGATTATCACGCTGGCTCACTGCCGCAGGCTACAGCAGTGTGTCGGATGCAGTCGGCCTTGCAAACAAGAATATGACCGATGCCGGCAGCCTTGACCGTGACACCGTTACATATCCTATATTCGACAAAAACAAGTGCATCGGCTGCGGCAGGTGCTACATTGCCTGCTATGACGCAGGACATCAGGCTCTCGGCTTTGATGCTGAAGCAAGAAAGCCCGTCTTCCTCGGCTCAAAGTGCGTAGGCTGTCACCTTTGCGCTACCGTCTGCCCCGTAAATTGCATTTCGAAGGCTAAGAGAGTTGCAAAAAAACACTGATTTTTTGATAGGGATCTTCTTAAAATACGGCTGTTTCACAAGACAGCCGTATTTTTCACATCTCGTAAACCCGCATAAACACTCACTTCACCCCACTTTTTAAAAACTTTTTAAAAATTTTTTAAAATTTCTGAAACTTTTTCGCCCCTGCCGCCGACTACCGATATGTAAGCAGTTGATAAAGAGATATTCAAAAAAACTTTTGAATTTTTTAAAAAACTTGAAACTTTTTGAGAAAACCTAGTGACTGCACATATGAAAAAGCTAAAACGTGCTTAACAAGCACAGAATACATGGAGGACAAAGAAATGAAAAAGATTTTAGCAACAGTAGCTTCAATTGCAATGGTAGCAGCTTGCTCAACAGCAGCTTTCGCAGCTGGTGACATCGGTAAGTCTGAGACAGTTACACCCGGTGCTTCTTCAGGCAACACAAACACAGGTGTTGTACTTACAGTAGTTCCCGTAGCTCTCGCTGCAGGTGCTCTTACAGTAAGCGGTATCGTATTAAAGAAGAAGAACAAGTAATTTAATTACTTGATAGATTCGATATTAATCGCATTTGACGGTTAAGAAGGACAATGTTCGGATTTATAACCCCGTTATCTTCGGATAACGGGGTTTTCGTTTTATATAACTGTTTTGCAGATTTTTTTATCCGCACATAAAAAAATCTGCAGTTTTTCATATAAAATCCCCCATAAAAATAAACTTTAACGTAAAACTGCCGATAAAATAAGTGTAGAAGAATTTTTAGGCTAAGTTTGCCCGAAGGGAGCTGAAAATAAATGGAAATAAAGAATATCAGCGGCATTGTCAATGTCTACAACAAGATTAAACTTAACAGCGGTAAAACAAAGGTCGCTCCCGCAGAGAAGAAGACAGATAAGATAGAATTCAATTTTGCACGCAGCGTAGAGGCGGCAAAGGCCGACCTTGCCGCAGCGGTGAACGAAAATACATCGGCGGAGCGTATCGAGGCGCTTTCCGACAGCGTTGCAAGCGGCAGCTATGATGTAAGTCCCGAGATGATCGCAGACTCGATACTGATGTTCTGATGAACACGGCAGAAAGGAACGGTACCGATGACTATAGAAACAGCCGATAGAATTATCGGATTTCTTGAAAAATACAACGGCGTATATCGTGATATGGTAGCATTTCTTACCGAAAAGCAGGCGAAGGTCATGGCGGACGATCTGCTCTGGCTGCTCGATTCTGTTGAGGACGAACAGGCGCTGGTTATGAAGATACAGTCGGAAGAATCCGCAAGGTCGGCTCTTTTTGAGGAGCTTGGACTCGGTGAAATAAAAGCAAAACAGCTTATAGAAGCTGCGCCCGACGAAAGAAAGTCAAAACTTACTCTGCTTTATGACGAGCTTACGGGATATGTGGCAAGGATAAAGCAGTTAAACAACATTATCGTTGAAACGGTAGAAAAGAAACTGTCAGTTCAGGAGGAACTGATGCGGAAGACAGGGATGACACTCACAGAAACCTATAACGGCTACGGTGCTAAGATAAAGCACACCTCAGCGCCGAAAGGTTTTCTCGGCAACATATAATTTCGGAGGATAAATGAGAGCTTCATTTTTAGGATTAGAGATCCAGAAAAGATCGGTACAGATGGCGCAGAAGGCGCTCGATGTAACCGGCAACAACCTGTCGAACCGTGACACAGTAGGCTATACAAGACAGCGCCTTGACGTATATTCCAGCTATATGAATATGAACGGGATATACACCACAAAGCTCGCCCGTCTGGGACTTTCGAGCCAGGGCGTATTCGCAAGCGGCGTAAGTCAGACAAGAGATGATTATCTCGACAAGCGTTACAGGGACAACAACTGTTTCGTTGCCGAATATAATCAGCAGGCATCTATAATGAGCGAGATTGAAACGGCGCTGACGAACTTCTCTGATACATACGAGAATGTCGGTATGGCACATCAGTTTGACCAGTTCAAATCTGCCCTGCGTAAATATGCGGAGGACAGTGCCGACAGAGAGGAGCTTGCAAGCGTTGTAAGAAACCAGGCATACAATATATGCAAGTTGTTTACTCAGCAGAGTATGGATCTTAAAAACCTTGAAAATCAGACCTTATACGATCTGCACTCAACGCTTGAGGACGCAAACCGTATAATTGAGGAGATAGTTGAATATAACAAGCAGATAGTAAACGAATATGCGATAACAGGCGCAGACCTCATATACAACGGCTTATCCGTTACAGGCGGATACGGCCCCAACGAAATGCTTGACGCAAGAAACAATCTTATCGACCAGCTCAGCGAGTTCGGTGATATTCACGTTGACGATAACTTTGACGGCTCGGTAAAGATTACAATGGGCGGTCTTACGATTATAGACGGCAAAAAGAGCAACCTTTTTGTTACCGGCAAGGATTTTGACGCATACAACGCAAAGTACGAGGAAAACGGCGCAGTTGTGCTGAAGCTGACCGATGGCAACGATATGGTGCTTGAAAGCGGCTCGATAAAAGCCTACACCGATATGATAAACGGTAACGGCGCATACGCATCGGGCAAGCAGACCACCGACTACGGTATAAAATATTATCAGTCGGCAGTGGACGAATTCGCAAAGCAGTTCGCAGGGCTTATGAACAAGCTCAACGGCGGCGATGAGTCCGATGACAGACTTATGTTCACAAGTGCGGACGGCTCACCGATAAACGCAGGAAACATAAGAATATCGGATGCATGGCTTAAGGACGCTACGATGATAGCGAAGATATACAACGAAAAGACAGGCGCTTACGATTATCCCGTAAACCTTGACGGCAATGCGGTAAACAAGCTGCTTCTCGGTATGGATGACAGCGTTCAGATAGGCAAGGGTGACTATGAAGGCTCAAGCTATGACTTCATTCTCTTCCTCAACAACCGCCTTGCACAGAATATCGAATTTGCCGAAAAGCAGTGCGATATGTATACCGATACGGCAACCTCATTACTTGACAGCAGAGATGCGATAATGGGCGTTTCCGAAACGGAGGAGGGCGTTAATATGCTGAACTATTCCAAGTGGTTCAACGCTTCTTCAAGAATGCTCACAACGCTTGACGAGGCGCTTGATACTATAATAGAAAAAATGGGACTTGTCGGCAGATAAGCGGAAAGGATAGATTAACATGAGAATAACACAGAGCATGACCAACAGACGCTATATGTCACAGCTTAATGCCGCTCTCGAAAGAAAAAACGCATCCGAGCGAAAGATAAATTCGACCAAGAGATACAACAGAGCGAGCGAGGATCCGATAAGCGCCGCAAAAGCGCTGAGAACAAGGAAGGCTATTTCAAATACAAACGATTATCTGGGCAACCTTGAAACCGCAGAGCAGATATATAACGGCGCAGACAGCGTTCTGATGAACGTAAACGACATCCTCGACAGTATTATAGAAAAGGTAACTTACGCCGCAAACGGCACACAGCACGATGAGAACGAGGAAATTCTCGCACAGACCGTTGAAACCTACGCAGACGAGATAGTAAGACTTTTCAACACCGATATAGCCGAAAGAAGAATTTTCGGCGGTGTAAACAATGACACCACCATATTCAAGATTGAAAATGTCGGCGGCAAAAAGACTATCACCTATAATGGAGTTGATATAAACTCCATTGACGATCCCGATAAATTTCCCTACTCTGAGTCGAGCTTTACCGACATCGGTACAGGAATGGTGATAGACCCCGCAACAGGCAGGGTAGATCCTCAGTCGGCACTTCCCGTGACCTTCAACGGCGCAAAGATAACAGGCTGTGGCAAGGATGATGAAGGCGACTCCAAGAATATAATCCAGATAACTCTCGATGCTGCACAGGCGGTAAGAGAAGGCGACAAGATAAAGGCTATGGACTATATCGACAAGCTGAGAGCGGCTCAGACAAGCGTCAGCGTTGCTCACGCCGACATAGGTAACAAGCAGGAATATATCGAATATAACACAAACCGTCTCACAAACAATATGGAAACTCTGCTTGAACAGCAGAACAACCTTGAAGGCACTGATATGGGTGCAGAAACAACCAACTGGAAAACGCTTGAAGCGATCTACAACGTTTCGCTCCAGTTTGCTTCATCGGTAATTCCGATGAGCATATTCCAGTTTATTTCATAAGCTGTCGCTCTTTATGGGAGGAGCGAAAAATTAAAATGGGGAGGAAGATACAATGAATCCGAATTTGCTTAAGATTACGAGCATACCGATAAGCATCGAGGTAAATGTCACAAACGGTTCGTTAAAGGCACCGGAGGACAAGGAGCCGCTCAAGATCGACATAAACCGCACACCTGGCGGATATAAGATGGAGAGCAGACCTGCAAAGATAAACATTGATACTTATGCGGCACGTTCAAGTATGGGCTACGGCGAATACAATGCCTCTGACTTCAATCAGAGGGAAGCCGACAGAGGTTTCAAGATAGCCTATCAGGGAGTAGCAAGAATAGTAAACGAGGGCGACCAGCTTGCAAGAGGCGTTTCGCCGTCGGAGATTGCCGCACAGCAGATGCGTGCAGGCGCAACTATAGAAACGGCAATAGATTTTCTGCCTAAGGGCGGAGCGGACGTATCCTTTGATAAGGGTACGCTCAGCATAAACTACACTCCTACCGATATAAATATCGACTGGGAGAATATAAATTCCTCCGTTGTCGAGTTTGTTATGTGGGCGAGCCTATATACGTTCCGCCGAGTGCAAATCCGGCTTACGTTGCGCCCAAAAAGCTCAACACCAAGGGCTGATAAATCAGAAATCTGAAAGGAAACGGTAAAGATCAATGGAGATAATGACCAGAGATTTCGGCAAAGTAAATGTAGACGAAAGCAAGATATTCAACTTCCCGTCCGGGCTTTTTGCATTTGAAGAATGCAGGCAGTTTGCCCTGCTCAGCCCGCTCGGAGATGGCGTGTACCCTATGTGGCTGCAGTCTACCGAAAATGTTACGCCGTGTTTTATCGTTTTCGACCCGGCAATAATAGACGGAGCATATAAGATAACGCTTAACAGCTCCGAAAAGAAACTGCTGAAGATAAACGACAGCTCAAATGTCAGATGCTTATCCATAGCAGTCGTACCGGAGGACTACAAAAAGACTACGGTGAATATGAAATGCCCCATAGTTATAAACTCAGACGAAAATCTCGCCGCACAGGTCATACTCCCCGAAAAGTATGAGATACGTCTGCCGATATATGTGGATAAGGGGGCAAAGTAATGCTTGTAGTAACACGAAAAACAGACGAAAGTCTTACAATATCCGACAACATTGAGATAACCGTCCTTGAAATAGGCAAGGACAGAGTCAAGATAGGAATCTCCGCACCTAAGGATGTAAAGATAATCCGCAATGAGCTGAGAGATGCGCAGGATATGAATAAAGAATCATCGCAGGCACTGCCCAAGGCGGCTATGGAAGCCCTGCTCGGTATGAAAAAAGACTGAAAGGAAGAGATAAGATATGGCAACAACAAACAGCAGCAGCGTATTAAGATTCAGCGGTATGAACTCAGGTCTTGATACCGAATCTATCGTAAACGCTATGACAGCGGCTACAAAGCTGAAAATCACAAAACAGAACCGTAAGGCGATAACGCTTAAATGGAAGCAGGAAGCGTATCAGGGCATAACAACAAAGCTCACAGACTTCCAGAACAAATATCTTGATATGCTCAATTCCAAGGTCAACCTGAAAAGTAAATCCACCTTTACAAAATACGGCGCAACGGTTTCCACGTTAAACGCAGACGGCATACTCAAGGAGGGTACTCCTGCCGGCGTATCTGTACGCTCAGGCACAAACGCAGTACCCGGTACATATAAAGTAAAGGTTCTCCAAACCGCTACACAGGCAAAATATCAGGGTAGTGCGATGGACGCAAGCTCGCTTGACTTATCACAGTACAGCGACGCTTCACAGAACTATTCGTTCAACATAACAGTAGGCACAAAGTCAACTGTTATAAACTTCAACGGCGGCAGTGCCGACAGTGTACGCTCGCAGATAAACAGCCAGCTCAAAGACGCATACGGTTCTTCAAACACAAGCGGTCAGGGTCTTGTTTATGTAAATGACAGCGGTAAGATTATATCCTCCGACAGACAGGCAATGTCACTTACCGGTGTTGCGAATATGTACGGCAACTTCACGTTTGATTTAAACACAAGCATAAGCGCAGGCACAAACAAATTCAATATAACCGTCGGTGACGAAACAGTAAGCGTTTCGTTTGACAGCTACACGGCTGATTATTTCAACCAGACAGACAGCACAACGCTCGGTGCTCAGAAAAGGGAAGAATTCCAGGGCCTTTATTTTGACGAGCAGGCTGAAAAGCTGTATAATGCGGCAAAGGCAAACGGTTCTGTAGATTTTGACACATTGAAGGCGCAGGCTTACGATAAGGCAAAGCAGGCGGATTACGACAAAAAGTTCGAAAGCGAAAAGACAAAGGCAATGGCCGAGTATGACGAAGAGCTTAAGACCAACTATGACAACGGCATAGCAGACGGCTCTATAGCAGAAGGCACGAGCTTTGAGGACTGGAAAAAAACGCAGGCTGAATTTGACGAGAACGCTTTCAAGACAGCATTTGACGAGCAGTACGCAAAGGACTTTGACGAAACCGCATTCAAAGCGCAGTTCGACAAGGATTATGACGAGCTTTCCGCATATAAGGATACGCTTAATGCCGATGATTTCAAGCTGTCCAATGAGGATCTTGCCGCTTATGCAAACAAGCACGAGCTGAACAAAGCCATAGGCAAGGTAAAGCTGTCGGACGGAACCGGTCTTAACATAGACGAAAACGGCACCGTAACAGCCGCAAACGGCAAGAAGCTCTCTGTAGCCGCAGACCCCGCAACGAAGAACACATTCGGTGCGTCTACAGCCAGAACGACCACAGCACAGGTAACAACAGCCACAACGCTTAAGGATTTAGGTGTTGAGGACAGTGCGACCTTCACTATAAACGGCACAAAGTTCACCTTCACATCCGACTACACGGTAGCAAAGATGATGAGCGAAATTAACGCCAGCAAGAACGCCCGCGCAACTATGACGTTCAGCACGCTTACAAACAGCTTTGCCCTCAGCTCATCGGGCTACGGCACATCCGCATCTATTGAATTCTCCGCAGAAAACGGAAGTGCGGGTGCAGAGCTTCTCAGCACACTCGGTCTTACATCGGGTACGCTGACGCAGGGACGCAACCTGCAGCTTGAAGTAAACGGCGAAACAATAGAAACCTCGTCAAACAGCTTCACAGCAGACGGCACAACAATGACCTTCACATCCGCCGCACAGGGCGCAGAGTTCTCTTACGAGGTAAAGAAGGACAACAGCAGTGCGATAGACGCTATAAAGTCATTCGTTGAAGATTACAACAAGATTATCGAAGAAGTTTACGGTCAGCTTGACCAGAAGCCGAACTCCGACTACTACGCACTTACCGATGACGATATTGAGGATATGGACTTATCCGAAAAACAGCAGGAGAAGTGGGAAGAAAAGGCTAAGGAAGGTCTGCTTTACAACGACAGCACAGTTTCGACAGTAATGCAGAAGATGCGTTCCGTTCTTTATTCAACGGTAAAGACAGCGGACGGACAGACATTCAGCCTGTTCAGCATGGGCATTACGACAAGCGATGACTGGGGCGACCACGGCAAGCTCGAGCTGGACGAAACAAAGCTCGAGGCGGCATTTGAGCAGTATGCCGACCAGATAGCAGATTTGTTCGCAGGTACAACGGTCGATGAAAACGG
>OHCC01001446.1_pt1 | contig 10028 bp, 9 predicted proteins | sample 1577521 | NCBI WGS metagenome assembly OHCC01 (sample SAMEA3879533, study PRJEB24766) | human gut metagenome | biome: human-associated habitat; feature: feces | place: USA | collected 1985/1987
CTTTTCTCTTTCTCTCCGGTAACATGTCTGTCTGTTTTTCTTCGGGGTTGGCCGCAGGTGAAGAAGTACATTATATATAAATAGTGATTTTGTATTGCCTTTTTTATGAAATATTTATTTTAGATTTTTATCGGTTTGACTTAACCGATTGAAGAATAAACTTTTAGCGGAGTATTTGAGAAATAGAGGTAACGATTTAGAAACCGTGCGAATTTCAGCGTTTTGCGTTACGATGCTGTCAAATAACTCTTTCTGAATACAAATATAAATCAATTATTTGAATACGCAAAACAGACACGAACAAAATATCATCGCTCGTGTCTGTTTAACGATATATTTGGAAATTTAAAAGAAATTTCCAAATATAAAACCCGATATTGTTGCCATAATGATAACCAAAGCTACATAAACAACGGTTTTCTTCGTCCCCATAACACCTTGAATTACCAACATATTAGGTAACGACAACGACGGGCCGGCCAGCAACAATGCAAGTGCAGGGCCTTTGCCCATGCCCGAAGCCAACAACTCTTGAATTATCGGCACTTCGGTCAGGGTGGCAAAATACATGAATGCTCCCGTGAAACTTGCGAAGAAGTTGGATAGCAGCGAATTTCCACCGACAGCCCACTCAATCCACTCGTTAGGGATGACTCCGGCAATAGACGTATCGTCATGTGTCGAACCCAAAAGAAATCCGGCTGTCACTACGCCGACGGCCAGCAAGGGTAATATCTGCTTGGCAAATCCCCATGATGACAATGCCCATTCTCTATTTTCCTCGTTTCGTTTATCAAACAGCAGGATGATGGAAAGCGAAGCTATACCCACAACCATCGGAACGAGCGGTACTAATTTAGCATTAACAATAAGGGCATCTGCAAGGAAAACAGACACAATCGTTGCCACGGTTCCGACACCTACCCATAACGGACGTAAATTCAATATTCGGATAAGCGACCAACAGAGCATTAGAGCAAAGATTCCCGTAATATACCATTTATAAGAGAAGATTAAAGTCCACAAATCTTTGTCAGAGGCAGAGGGCGCACCCCAATTTGCAAAGACGAGAATCAGCACCAACGTAAAAAAGTGAAACGACGTCTGCCACATCGGGCGTTTTTCCGGTGGCGGAACGATATTCATCTGCTCCTCTTGTTTGGCTTTCTCTTCCTTTCGGAAAATAAATGCCATAGCAAGACCTATCACTACGGAGAATCCGATAGCTCCAACCGTTCGTGCAATACCCATCTCTATACCTAAAATACGGGCTGTCAAGATGATGGATAAAATACTGATAGCCGGGCCGGAATAGAGAAAGGCTATGGCTGGGCCTAATCCTGCGCCCCGTTTGTAAATACTCGTAAACAACGGCAGAATCGTGCAGGAGCAGACTGCCAATATGCCGCCCGAAACAGCAGCTACCGTATATGATAACCACTTCTTGGCATTTGCTCCGAAATATTTAAGAACCGAACCTTGACTGACGAACACGGCGATTACGCCTGCAATGAAAAAGGCGGGAAGCAGGCATAACACGACGTGTTCCTGCGCATACCATTTGGCAAGGTCAAAGGTTGCATCGACAGCCGTCATGAATCGCTCGCTGCCGAGTGGCATGAAAAATACGGCTACAAAAACTACAATCATCCAAAAGAGGATTTTCAACTCTTTTTTAGTATCCATAACTACATCTTAAATACCGAGTAATTGTTTTACCTCTTTTTCGGATGGAACGTGTCCTTTGATTTTAACCACTCCATTCACCGCAACTGCAGGAGTAGCCATAATGCCGGAATTGAGTATTTCCACAATATCCTCTACTTTCGTGAGTGTCACGTCGAGATTGTTCTCGCTAATTACTTTCTCGATTGTCTGATAGGTTGTCTTGCATTTGGCGCAACCCGTTCCCAAAACTTTGATTTCCATATTTCTATCTTTTTATAAATACATCATTACACAATAATATATGCCGATAATTGTGAATACGCCTCCGACAATTCTATTCAGCCATTTCTGTACATTCTGCATTTTGCCATAAAAACTGCCGATATGCTGTACACTGAACGCCAATATCCAAGCTACTGTCAAAACGGGCAATGCGGTAGCTACGGCAAAAAGGACGGGCAGCAGATAACCTGCGGCAGTTGTTGCCGACATGGGAATCAGCATGCCGAAGTAGAAAACTCCGCTGGTGGGACAAAATGCCATAGCGAACAACATGCCGAGCAGAAATGCTCCACATCCACCTTTACGGGCCAAACCTTCTCCATTTCCCTTGAAACCGAAAGAGGGTAATTTCAGTTTACCTCCGAACAATATGAACAAACCTATCAAAAGCAAGGCAGGGCCGAGTACGAGTTCTCCGTATTTGCCGATGAACTTCTGAATACCGAAAAGGCTTGAACCCTCTTTAAGTATCAGTATCAATACGATCCCCAATAATGTATAAGCAATTACACGACCAAGCGTGTATAGTAAGCCATTGAGGAAAATCCGACGGCGATTTTCAATGTCTTTACCTATAAATCCGATAGCTGCGATATTCGTAGCCAACGGACAAGGAGAAACTGCCGTAAGCAATCCCAAAAGCAAAGCCGTAAGTGCAGGAGTTGTGCTGTTGTCTAATAATGTCTGTAACCATTCCATAGGACTTTATTTCAATAAGGTACGGACTTTTTCAGTTATTCCGTTCTTGAACGTGTCGGGAGCGGTACGGGCATTGGCAAAGGCATATTCGGTTAGATTCTCATACGTTTCTTTACCATCTTTCCATTTGCTAACGAAAAGTGAAGACCATGTAACCTCGTATTTTTCGGCGATGGTTTCGTTCTTCGGATCGGAAATGTCAATAGTTCTAAAAACGAGAGTTCCGTTTTTCAATTCGTTGGCAAATTGTACCTCTACCACTTCTTTGGCGTTCTTTTCTATTGCCATACAGGTGGCGCACCGCTGTTTACCATGAAAATACAACACCTCCACATGGTCTTTCTGCTCCAATTGTTGTGCTTGCTCTACATCGGTAGAAGCACTCTTCTTTGTCCCATTGTTATCGCAAGCAGTCAATCCGCAGCAGATAATCAAGGCTAAAATCAATCTGTTCATACACATTTGTTTTTATTGGTTGTTATTTATGTTTGTTATTCGCAAAACTACGAATATTGATTCTAAAAAAATTGTCGCTATTCGCAACAACTTTCCTTTTTGCATATACATTGCCCGAAGAATTTAGAAAAAAGCATAGAAGCTATTTTCCAATTCTCTCGATTGATACAATATTTTACTTTCGGCGTTTCTATTTCCCCTTGTATCAACCCCGACTCTTTTAGTTCTTTCAGATGTTGTGAAACCGTCGCTTTCGCAATGGGGAGTTCTTCGTGAATATCTCCGAAAAAACAGCAATCCTGCTTGGCTAAAAATTCAAGAATAGCCATTCTTGCCGGATGTCCCATTGCTTTTGCAAAACGGGCTATCTGCTCTTGTTCCAATGTATATTTCTTGGATTCCATAGTCTTCCTATTTTTATGTTCGCAAATTTACGAACAGTATTTTAAACTGCAAATTGTTTAAGATTTTTTATCAGTTTGACTTAATCGATTGGGAATAAACTTTTAGCGAATTATTTGAGAAATAGAAGTAACAATTTGGCAACTGTGCGAATTTCAGTATTTTGCGGTGCTATGCTGCAAATAACTCTTCTAAATGCAAAGTTAGAACAAATATTCAAAACTACAATATTCCAATCAAAAAACAATATGCAGTCAATGTCAATTTGAATTTAACCTTTTCTTACACAATATACCAAATGGGGCATATCAACTCCACGATAGTGTTTAACAATAGAATCAATCGGATTCATACCATTACGAAGTGCCACTTTTTGCGATGCAATGTTAGTATCTCTGATAATTGAATATAATTCATCAAATTTCAGCGTATTAAACCCATACTCCCGACAAGCTGTTGCGGCTTCAACTGCATAACCTTTATGCCAATATTTATGAGCCAACAAGTAGCCGATTTCGGGAACTTGCGCCGTCTTGTATTCCTGCATAGTAATACCGCATTGTCCTATCATTTCGTCGGTATCTTTAAGTAATACGCTCCACAATCCGAATCCATAATCCTTATATCGTTGGAGTTGCTTTTGTATCCATGCTATGGTTTCTTCTTCATTAAACGCTCAATTTTATGCTTCAATCCTATCATTGATGAAACGAGATAATGTATTTCTATCAACTTTACATATTTTAGCTATTTTGCGTTTAGATACACCCACTTGTAATAATTCACGAATAAGGTTTTCCTTACCCGATAGTTTGTACTTGTCAGGAGCGTTTTTCTTTCCTTTCGGACGTCCAAGTATAACACCTTCCGCTTTTTTTCGTGCTAAAGCTTCCTTTGTTCGCTGAGAGATAAGGTTACGTTCTATCTCTGCAGACAATCCGAATGCAAAAGCCAATACTTTACTTTGTATATCTTCGCCGAGCTTGTAATTATCTTTAATAGTCCACATCCGACATTCCTTTGTCATGCAGATATTTAGTATTTCCATTATCATAAACAAATTACGCCCAAGACGAGATAATTCTGCACATATTATTAAATCATCTTTTTGTACTCGTCTTAATAGTGTTCCGAGCTGTCTTTTGTTATAAGCTTTTGTACCACTGATAGTTTCTTCTATCCAACCATCAATTTTGATGTTTTCTCTCTCACAGAAGTTGTTGATTTCAAATCTCTGATTTTCTACCGTCTGTTTATCGCTACTAACTCTAATGTATCCGTAAATCATAATTCTAAATGTTATTATTCATTCGCAATGGCGAAAGATTCCATTTAGAAAATACATCATTTACTTTAGGCTATATTACATGACTTAACAAATTATTTGTGTTTTGATGAGGTGCTATTGGCAAATATGTGGATACTGGAAGCCTAAATTCAATACTGCTTCAAGAGAAAGAATAAGAAATTATATTTGCAATTATTTTTAAAAGTCTGATTTTCTCCGTTTTTCAATGAAATTGTTTTGGTAGCAAAAAAGAAAAACATTACTTTTGCGAATGAGAAAAGCGTTCTTTTGATTAGTGCAGAACATTGCAGAATGGAGAAGCTCGCTGGTTTCCAAATCGTTACCTGTTAAGCTGAAAATCTTTGTAAATTCTTTGTTTTCAATGAGTAAGAAGAAATAATATGTCTTGCTACATAGGTTGTTAATGGCGTATGCAGTCCTATTTTCTCACTCAATTCGTGCAGGCGTTTATTGATGTGCTTCAACGTTTTCTTAACACGTTCTAAGATTTGCTTCTCGGTCGTGTGTACGTTGCGGTCGAGGATTGGAAAGATATAGTCCTCCTCCATTTGGTCGGTGTGGTACTTGTCGATGATTTCCTGTGCCTGTTCCGTAAGACAGCAGTTCATCATCTTACCCGTCTTGCGTCTTGCATAGTAGATGCGTCCATTGTCGATGTCTCCATAAGTCAGCAGGGCAATGTCTTTGAAATTGATTCCAGCCATGAAATAAGAGAACAGAAAGATGTCTTTGGCAAGTTGGGTGTAAAAGTCCCTGTCCGATAAATCCAACTCAATCAGTTTGTGGATGTCCTCTTTCGTGATGGCCCGCTTGCGGGTATTCGTCCATAGGCTACCCACTTTGAATTGCTGGAAAGGATTCGATTTAGGCACGAATACGCCCTCTGAAACCGCCTTGTTATAGACTGCTTTCAGTACGCTGAACTTGGTAGCAAGGCTGTTATTGACATTACCCCTTTGACGCAGGAAGATTTCAAATTCCCTTAAATAAGTCAAATCCAATTCCTCAAAGTGCATATTGACCGAGCGGAATTGCGACATAAGGGCAAGTGTTACCTTATGTTTGCTGGCGGAACCGTACTTTTCAACTTTTTCCAAGCGTTCGATAACCTGTTTGAAAAAGTCCCCTACGGTGCAGTTGATTCGTTTGCCGTTCTGTTCAAAAAGATTATCGAACGTAACAGGGATTTCCAGCACCTCCAACTTTTTGATTTTCTTTTCGTATTCACGGATTTTGGAGGTGATTTGAAACTGTATTTCTGCTCCATCGGGGCAGTCGGTGGTAGGTTGTTGTTTCTCAAAATCCCAATGCTCCAGCGCAACGGATATGCCCAATCCTACGAACTTACGGCGGCGGTCATGGGTAAAAACAAGAGCAAGAGGGGCTAAATGGTTTCTGTTGATAGCGTCTTTGCGACATACAACGTTGATTGTCATAATCTTTACGGATTACGCAAGCAACAAAATGCGATTCGTGTGTTACACGATTTTATGTATCACACTCTGTATCACAAACCACGATTTCAGGGTATTTTGTGTCACAGAAAGGGCCTCTGTAACATCAGTCAGCAGAAATGAAAAAGCTGATAATCGTTTGATTATCAGCTTTTTGCTTGGAGCGGAAAACGAGACTCGAACTCGCGACCCCAACCTTGGCAAGGTTGTGCTCTACCAACTGAGCTATTTCCGCAAATGCGGGAGCAAAGGTAACGAAAAAATTCGATAAACCAAATTTCTGCCTCTTTTTGTCGATACATGGACAGGTTGTGATATGATTCGGGCAAACTTGTTTTTGCTCGCGACTTATACTATCTTTGTATCGATGAAAACTCCCGTAGATATATGGGTGGAATTGGATGCACGCCTCTCTTCGTTCGGACAGGATGCTGCGAGCCGTGAGGTTATCGCGCGGGCCTGCCAGAAGAACGATTGGTTCGAGCCGGAAGAGATTGTCGATGCCGTGCGGTCGATCCGCGAGGAGTTCCTATCGCGTGATAAGATCGAGCGTTGGCTGGCGTGCTACGAGCGCCCCGCTACCCTGCCGTCCCGTACCGTTCTGGTCGTCATGGCCGGCAATATTCCGCTGGTCGGTTTTTTCGATTTGTTGTGTGTCGTTACGGCCGGACATCGTTGCCTGGTGAAAATGTCGAGCAAAGATGCGGTGCTGATGAGTTTCGTCATCGACCAACTGAAAAAGATCGAGCCGGGTGTCCCTGTCGCAGTTTATGACGGGGCTACACCTTTCGATGCCGCGATTGCCACCGGCAGCGATAATGCCAATCGGTATTTTCGCAGCTTGTATGCCGGGGTCAGAACTCTTTTGCGCGGTAATCGCCATTCGGTCGCGGTCTTGAACGGGCGGGAAACGTCCGGGCAACTGGAGGCTCTGTCCGACGATATCTTCTCCTATTCGGGCTTGGGATGTCGGAACGTTTCTCTAATTTTCGTACCTCGAGGTATCTCCCTTCGTTTTGCTTCTCGACGAATGAACCCCAAATACCTGAATAATTATCGTCAGCGCAAGGCCCTGCGTGAAATGTGCGGCGATCCGTTTTTTGATTTGGGATTCGCGCTGTTGATCCGCCAGTCGGAATTTTCGCAGGCTTTGAGCGAGGTGTCCGTGGTCGAATACGACGATCTCTCCCAGGTCGCAGCTTGGCTTCGGGAACACGATGCGGAGTTGCAGTGCGTGGTTTCCGACTGTATTGACCACAGCCGTCGGGTTCCTTTCGGCCGATCGCAGCGGCCTGCACTTTCGGACTATCCGGATGCGGTCGATGTGATGGAGTTTTTGTACGACCTGTGACCTGCCGTGACGGGGATCGTTTTCCTTTTTTTTAGAAAGTGCGGTTTCTGCGGAGCCCGATTAAAAGATAAAAACATCTTGCGTACCGAGTTGCCGCAGGTACGGTTTTTTCGTATCATTGAACTGACGAAGTAGTTGTCTGTATTTTTAAGACACAAATAATCTGTAAATTTGTCTGCGGCAACAATCCCTAAATTCAGGCGGTGAACACTTCTTTTTCAGGAAAAATCGGTATCTTTGTCCAGTCCGTTTCGGCGGACAGACATATATTTGCTTGAACATGAGAAGTGTTTGAGTTTGTTCTCGTTGATGAATCTGGTAAATTTTTCGAGCAGAGAACAAGCCGAAGCCCTTGCTCTGTGCATTCGTGTACAGTGTGGGATTGTTGCTTGTTTTTATGCTCACGGTTTACCAGAACCTATCAACTAAAAACAAAGTCACGATACCCACACTTCTTTAGTGTTTGTCTTCTTCGGGGTATCGGGAAGAATCAATATTGTATTATGAGAAAGTTTTTGTTTTTCGTCATGGCTGCGGTGTTGTTCTGCGGTTGTGACAAGGAAGAGGGCGGTGATAATCTCCCGTGCCCCGTAACTGAAGTGAGCGTACCCGCATCGAGCGAGGAAAATCCTGTATCACCCGGCTCGTCTGTAACGATTCAGGGACAGGGATTTACCGCAAACAGTGAAATCTGGCTACGGGCCATAACCCGTGCCGCCGATGTACAGGCACGTATCACCAAAGGAGACGGAAAACGCGTATCTCCCTATTATGAATACAATGTGCTCGCTTCCGATAATCTGAATATTGTACTGCCCTGGAACACCGTTTATAAAGTAATACGACAGACGAATAATCTGATACAGAAAATAGAGTCGGGCAGTATTCAAAGCAGTGATACTAAAGAATTGAACCGCATCAAGTCCGAAGCACTGGTCATGCGGGGACTTTCTCTCTTCAACCTGACCCGGTTGTTCGGAATGCCTTATACGAATGACAAGGGGGCTTCATTGGGAGTACCCATCGAGACCTCCCCTTCCGATCCCACGCATAAACCGTCACGCAGCACTGTAGCGCAATGCTACGAACAGGTAGTCAGCGACATGAGCAATGCACTGTCCGGATTAAGACAAGAGACATCCAATGGCTATATAAACTACTGGGCAGCTCAGGCATTACTGTCAAGAGTCTATCTGAATATGGGTGAATATCAGAAGGCTTATGATGCCGCTACGGATGTGATCAAGAACAACGGCGGACGTTATCAGCTTTACAGCTATGAGGAATATCCCAATGTATGGGGGCAGGATTTCCAGTCGGAATCATTATTCGAACTCTACATCACTTTATCCGAACCCTCTGGAGGTACAGGCGGTGAGGGTGCTCCGATGGTTTATGCCAACGAAGCAACAATCGACTGGAATAATCTGATCTTGTCGGAAGATTTCCTGAACCTGCTGAATGAAGACCCCAAGGATGTACGCCACTGCCTGACAAAGGAATCTGTCATCGAAAACAACACCGGACTTCCGGCTGCCGCCATGCACGAGAAAGTCTATCTTGCCAAGTTCCCCGGCAAGACCGGAGATGATCCCAAAACTAATAACATTTGCATCATCCGCCTTTCCGAAGTCTATCTGAATGCGGCTGAAGCGGGACTGAAAAAAGGAACGAATCTTGAAGAGGCACAAAGTTATCTGAATGACATTATCAGCCGCCGTACCACGGATACGAGTCAACAAGTATCAACAGAGACTTTCACTCTGGACAGAATTCTTAAAGAACGCCGCAAGGAACTGGTTGGAGAAGGGGAAATCTTCTATGACTACTTACGCAATGGCCTGGCTATTGAACGCAAAGGCAGTTGGCATCTTGAAACTCTGAAAGCATTTAACGCACAAAAGATAGAAGCTACCGATCTGAGAATAGCTCTGCCTATTCCACAAAGCGAGATAGATGCCAATCCGAATATACAGCAGAATCCAAGGTAAGCAACGTCAATTGATGTATACCATTTCCGGAATAAGCTGGCTATACTCACGTGTTTAGCCTCTTCCCGATTTCAAAGAAGGTACATTTCACCAAAGAATGAAGTGTACCTTCTTTGTCTTTCAGCAGCAGTTCCCACTCTCCGGTTTCTCTCCTCCTTAGTGAACGAATCGATAAAACACCCCCTTTTTCACCGGCATCTATTGTGGGCAGAATTGTTTTTCCTATTTTTGTACTTGACAGAAAATTATTAAGGCTACTTTATGAGAAACATTATAGATAAGATGAACTCTTTGTATCCCATTTCGGATGAAACGATACAAATACTAAAAGAAAATACAGTATTATGTCATTTTCCAAAGAGGCATCAACTGATAGAGGCTAACAAATTTTGCAAATCGGCTTATTTTATTGAAGA
>OHCC01001447.1_pt1 | contig 10020 bp, 5 predicted proteins | sample 1577521 | NCBI WGS metagenome assembly OHCC01 (sample SAMEA3879533, study PRJEB24766) | human gut metagenome | biome: human-associated habitat; feature: feces | place: USA | collected 1985/1987
CTATCAGAAGTTTGGAGACTTTCCTATCATCACCGAACCATTGGTTGACGAAATGGAAGTTCTTCGCGAAGCAGCTAAGCGTAAACCGCGTAATGAAGTAGCTCGTTTTATTCTTTCCGATCTGGATAAAGCAGCGGAACTAATGAAAGATAAGACTATGGCTACAACACGTATAAACAGAGATGCCGTCTTACTGTTGAAATCGAGAGTAGCCCTTTATGAAGGTACGTGGCTGAAATATTTTAAAGGAACCGCATTTGTTCCGGGTGGAAGTGATTGGCCGGGAGCTGTACAGTATGCCAATTATCAGTATCCTAGTGGAAGCATTGACAATGAAATTGCTTTCTTTTTGCAGGAAGCTATGGATGCGTCAAAAGAAGTGGCAGATGCCTATAAAGGAAACCTTACAACAAATACAGGAATATTCCAGCAAGATGGAGATGAAGTCAATCCATATTACGACATGTTCGCACAAGAAGACTTGTCAGGTGTAAAAGAAGTGCTGTTGTGGCGCCAGTATGCACGTAGCATATCTACGCACAATGTAAATCCGGCTGCTTCGCGTGGAAACTACCGTATAGGACTGACTAGAGGATATGTTAATAACTTTCTGATGGCTGACGGAACGCCGGTTTATGTCCATGGAACGTATGCCAATGGTGACGGTTATTACAAAGGCGATAAGACAATAGCCGATATACGTGCAAACCGCGATTCTCGCTTGTCGATATTCCTCAAAGAGCCGGGACAGAAAAATGCCCTGTTTGAGCTTGATAATAACGAAGGTTCCGACCTTATGGCCGTAGAGCCTTATCCGGATATCACAAATGGTGACGGAGAGCGTGGATATGCCACCGGATATGCTTTGCATAAAGGCGGCTCACTTAACCGTAAACATTATAGCAATGGCGGCGGATACACTGCTTCAATCAGCTATCGTGCAACAGAAGCCTTGTTGAATTATATGGAGGCAAGTTATGAAAAAAACGGTTCATTGGATGGAACAGCACGCGAATATTGGACAATAATCCGCCAACGTGCTAAAGTAAGTACTAACATTGATAATACCATTGCAAAAACAGATATGTCGAAAGAAGCTGAAAATGACTGGGCTGCTTACTCTGCCGGTAATTTGATTGATGCAACTTTGTATAATATACGTCGTGAACGCCGTAGTGAGTTTCTTGCTGAGGGACTTCGTTATATGGATCTGTGCCGTTGGCGTTCAATGGATCAGTTGATTACCAAACCTTATCACATTGAAGGATTTCACTTGTGGAATACGCCGATGGAAAGTTGGTACACTAATTTAAAAGCGGATGGAAGTAGCGATGCTAATGTGTCTTCGAAAGATATAAGCGAATACTTGCGTCCTTATCAGCGCAACTCTAGCCAGGCGGGTTACGATGGTATGATTTGGAAAATGGCTCATTACTTGTATCCTATCATGGTAAAGCAATTCCAATTAACAGCTAATGATGGTGCCGATGTATCAACAGCTACCATTTATCAGAATCCGTATTGGCCGAAAGAAGCCGACAGACCAGCTGAAAAATAAAAGCAAAAGATTATAGGGTTAAAGTGGTCATTTTTTAGCAAAACTACCGCTTTAACCCTAAAAAGGATTTTGTATAGTCTTATATTTCTAAAAAGAAGTATAGTTATTTCATTATAAGAACAAGTAATGTAATTCATGTATGAGAAAAAATATTAGTTATATTTTAATTGTAATGCTCTTTGTCACTTTTAGTTCATGTGAAAAAGAAAATGCAATAGTAGAAAATGTTGGTGCCCAAATTCAAAGTGAATACCTTGAAATAATAAAGGGGATGGAATTTGATGAGACAAGTGCCGTTGATATGGGTGAATATATTTTGGTCGAAGGGGATATTATGTTCATTAAAAAGGATTTGCATCAATATGCAATAACCCGACAAGCTCGGACTGATTTCTTAGTTCGTGAAGATAAGCGTTCAAACATCCTTATCAAAATAGATACTTCAATGCCTGTTTCAGGAGATGACAATTGGAGGAATGCAATTGGAAGTGCAATAGATGAATGGAATAAATTGAAGTCAGGCTTGTACATGTCATTAACAACAAGTTCAGAATATGATATTTTAATTAAGTCTGATAATGGTAGCTTACCTTATTATGCAGTAGCTGCAGCAGGACCTCCTTCTCCTGAAGGAAATCCTCATAATTCAATTTTGGTAAACTTGGACTTTGATAATAACAGAGTAATGACCGAAGGTCAAAAGATATATAATATTGTACATGAATTAGGTCATTGTGTTGGTCTAAGACATACTAATTGGCGAGGTCTTGACGAACCAACAGGAATCACAATTCCCGGTACGCCAAATGATTCTAATAATCCTGATCCTTCTTCTGTTATGAATGGAGGAACTGCCCTCGCTTCTTGGACGTGGTTTAGTATAAATGATGATAAGGCTATAAGAACGTTATATCCGGGCGTTGTATTATCCGGTCCTGATTCTTTTTGTTTTGATGGAACCTATTCAGTAAGTGCGATGCCTCAAGGCTACTCTCTTTCTTGGTCATGGTCAGCGGGAATTGAACCGGTGGGAGATACAACTGGAACAGAAATTACCGTACAAAAAAAATATAATAGTGCCGCATGGGTAAAAGCTACATTAATAGGTCCTAAAGGGAATATTATAGAATTAAAAAGGTCTATTATTTATGCAGGAGCTCCCGACTTTTCAGATGATGAAACATTTATAGAACCCTTTTATGTTAATCGTAAAGATGTAAATATTGAATACGATATTTTAGGGACCATGTGGACAATTTATAAAAATGGTGATCAAAGAACGTATAGCAGTGATACAAATAGGCTAAATTCAAGTATTGTATTTAGTGATGGATTTATAACTCAAAGCGGATATTATGAGGTAGGGGTAAGAGGACTTAATGATTGTGGCTGGGGTTATGAAACTATAAAAATATTATATATAGAAAAAAGATAACTTTTAGGTAATTATTCTAATTATTGATGGTAGTTGGAAATTCGGCTAAAAATAGCGATAGATTGTTTTAAAGAGGTAGGAACCTTTTTGCAAGATTGTGACCTATCTCTTTTTTCATATAGACTGCTTTTTTCCTATTTTGAAGGTTTCTCAATACTTCCTGTAGGAAAGTTTCTCATATTCTTTGTTTGATTGGAAAAAAATTTATTCTTGTTTAAAATATATTTTAATGATAAAGTTTAGTTTGAGTGGAGCAGTGACAATTCTTTGCGTCCTACTGTTGTTACCTTTGGACATGAATGCTCAGTCAAAGGTTTCTTTGAATAAGAGTAAAGAGATTGTATCCGGTGTGGTGTGGAACGATGTGGAAGGTAAGTATATCAATGTGCACGGAGGAGGAGTTTTGTACTATGGCAGGAAATATTACTGGTTTGGCGAGCATCGTCCCGCCAACGGTTTTGCTACCGAAGTGGGAGTGAATTGTTATTCCTCTACAGACTTATGCAACTGGAAATATGAAAGTATAGCGTTGGCTGTATCTCAGGAATCAGGAAGTGAGATTGAGAAAGGCTGCATCATGGAACGCCCTAAAGTAATCTATAATAAGAAGACCGGGAAATTCGTGTTATGGTTTCATCTTGAGTTGAAAGGAAAAGGATATGAAGCGGCAAGGGCAGGGGTAGCCGTTAGCGATACTCCCACAGGACCTTATCGCTTTGTCCGTTCCATGCGTGTCAATCCGGGGATTTATCCGTTGAACCTGTCGCCGGAGAACAGAAAGACGCAATGGGACTGGAGTAAGTACAAAGAGTGGTGGACTCCTGAATGGCGCAAGGCTGTTGTTGACGGATTATTTGTGCAGAGAGATTTAAAGGATGGGCAAATGTCTCGTGATATGACCTTATTTGTTGATGATGATGGCAAGGCTTACCATATCTATTCTTCCGAAGAAAACCTTACTCTACAGATTGCCGAACTAACAGATGATTATCAAGCTCATTCCGGCAAGTATATCCGTTTGTTTCCAGGAGGACATAATGAAGCACCTGCAATTTTTAAACATAACAATATCTATTGGATGATAACCTCCGGTTGTACTGGTTGGGCTCCTAATGAAGCACGTATGTTTTCGGCTCCCTCCATTTGGGGACCTTGGACACAACATCCACATCCGTTTATTGGACCCGGTGCTGAAAAAACATTTGGCGGACAGAGCACTTATGTCCTTTCTTTGCCCGAAAACAAGTATATTTTTATGGCAGATGTATGGAAGCCCGATAGCTTGATGTATTCGCGATATATTTGGTTACCAATCGATTTTGATAAAGCAGGCTCCCCCGTTATAGAGTGGAAAAACAGTTGGAAACCTGTATTTTGATTGAATAGTGCTCATTTATGACACAAATGTGGTATGAATGAATAGGTATATTGCAGTATCTTTGTCATACTAAGAAGAATCGATGTAGGTAACTAAATGATTGTGGATACAGGTCCGGTTTAAGGCCTTATTATTTGGATGTTTTCAATAGGTATAATGAAAAAAGGAGTTTATTCCAAGAATGGGATAAGCTCCTTTTGTGTAAATAGTTTGTTGGTTTTTAATTAGGGATATTCAGCAAATAGAAGAATATTAGTCTGGCTTTGCCCCCTCGCTTACTATAAGAGGGGGCGAAGCCGGCTTTTTTTAGTATTTAAAGTTCTGCTGCTTTACATAAACCTTAAAGTCTTTGATACCACCCGGAACTTCACTTTCCATTCGAGGTAAATATTGCAATCCGGTCAATGTATGTGTTCCACCTAAGTCGATCACAATAGTGTGCGGGTATTTACTGCCTTTCGACGTACTCCAATAAGTGGATTCTTGTAAATCGAATATCTTGTCGGCCGAGCGGTTGACCCCCGATACATCTTCGCTATCGGCATAGTTCACAATCCAAGGTTCACGTGACAGGCGTTCGTTGTTCTCGTTTACGAGATACATCTCGGCAATGCAAGCCAGGTCTTTACCATCTTGGGCACTAAGAGCTTCCAAACAAATGTAGCGACCTGTAGCGGGTTGGTCAAACTTAATTTCTTGCCAGCCGTTGCCGGGTTTGAAACTGCCGGAGACAACCGCTTTCTCAGTCGATAAGTCCAATTCTTGACCTTCAGTGCGATGGATAAGAGGCTTGCTCACAAGAAGCTGGTCGAGTAGAGGTTGCTTTAAACCTTCGGATTTGGCTTCACGAGGGCCGATAATATCGAAGACAAGTACTTCATTCTCACCTTTGTTCAGCCAGCAACCCGGTATGTAAAGTGTCTGTTGCGGACCGATTTCCCAAATACGTCCCATGGCATGCCCATTGACGTATACCAATCCTTTACCCCATGTTTCGAAGTTGAGGAAGGTATCGCTCGGCTTATTTACATTAAAAGTGGCACGGTAACAGCCTGGAATACGTTGTCCAAGCTCGTCTTTAAGCGATTGGATAGGCTCGAATTTCATACTTTTATAATAATCGTAGGTATCATCGATATTAAATACTTCCCAGTCTTTCAAGTCGCAGGTGAAGGGGCGACCTTCTATGTCGATGGTCAGTTGCACATTTTCGGTGATGCCTTTGAAGTCTTTGATGGCACGTCCGAAGTTGATGCGTCCCATGGCTTCGACAAGGATATCAAGTTGTGCACCCTTGCGGCAGGCAGGGAACGCCAGTTGTTTTTCTCCGTTGCGGCGGTCCAGCTTACCGATGTATTTTCCATCGAGGAATATCTGGGCAAAGTCATGGGCGTCGTTTACGGTAAGTACTGACGGTAACTTCATTTCAGGAAGAGTCGTGCGATAAAGAATGCTTCCGAAGCCTTGGTCGTACTCTTCCATGGTGCGGATGTTCCGGTCTTTCTTGGCGGTAGGAAGGTTCTGGAACAACGGCGCCATTTCAGTGAATTGGAAAGCAGGGATGTTGATAGGCTTAATCAATGTCGGAACTTTAGCCATCTTCTTGCCATCCATATACTTCTCCATCGCTTTGCGCAGTTCCCAATATTTGGGGGTAGTCTGACCGGATTCACTGATTGGTGCATCGTAGTCGTAAGATGTTACGTCCGGAGCAAAGCCGGGAGAATTGGCACCTGCCCAGTGTCCCCAGTTCGTACCGCCGTGGGTCATGTAGAGGCTGAATGAAATGTTCTTGGATAGCATCTCGTCGATACCTTTAATCATCTCGGAAGCAGGGCGTGTTTCGTGATTGGCACCCCATTTATCGAACCATCCGCTCCAAAATTCAGAGCACATCAAAGGGCTGTCCGGACGGAGTTTCTTGAGAGGGGCGAATTGCTGGTCTACATTAGCACCTGTACCGAAGTTCATAGTCCATACCAGGTCGTGAAGGCCGTTCTTGGTGAAGTTCGATGCCCAGTCGCACTGGAAGAGGGTCATACCCGGATAGTTGGCACGTATCATGTCGCGAATCTGCGATACATAACCTTTGTCTTCGCCATAAGAACCATATTCATTTTCCACCTGTACCATGATAATAGGGCCGCCTTTCTGAATAGCTAAATCGGCCACTTGCTCCGCTACAGCCTTTTCGAAGATGCTGACTCGCTCTATAAAATAAGGATCGGATTCGCGCAGGCGTATATCCTTCTTCTTGAGCAACCACCAGGGCAGACCGCCCATTTCCCACTCGGCACATACATACGGACCGGGACGCAGGATGACGTACATATCGTTTTCCTTGCACAGACGGCAGAATTCTGCCAAATCATTCTGACCCTCGAAGTTGAATTCTCCCGGACGAGGTTCGTGAGCGTTCCAGAACACATAAAGACAAACGGTATTCATGCCCAAGGCCTTACACAGTTTGATACGTTGATCCCAGTAAGCTTTCGGTATACGGGGATAATGCAGCTCGGCAGCTTTCACTACGAAAGGTTTACCGTTGAGCAGATATGTACCTTTTCCGGCTGTGAAGTCGCCTTGACCTTCCCATTGGGTGAGAGGGCTCCAACTTTCACGCCAAGGAATCGTGATCTTTCCGTCTTTGCCGAATTCCAAGGGGAGCCACACGTAGCGGGAGTCTTCGAGATCTTTCTTCTTCCAGCGATCGAACATGGCAATATAAGCATTGCCTTTGCCTTGAACCTGCTGCACATAGGTGCTTTGGGCATAGAAAGTCTTGTCAGCATCGGGACCTGTGCAGGGATTTCCGATGGTTTTCCATTCACCCATGATGGAGTCCGCTACAGCCAGCTCGGCAACGTTAGGATCCCAACCGGTACAACCGGATGAAAGCAAATAATATTTGCCATTGAACTTGAACACTGCTGGGGCTTCACGACTCATCTTGATAAAATTACGGGTGAAGCGTCCGGTGGTATTCAGATAATCGTCGGTCAATTCATTAATATATAAGGTGGCGTTGTGTTCGGCTGAGGCAAATTGATAGGCTCTGCCGTCATCGTCTACAAAAACGGTTTGGTCACGGCTCATGGCGCCGTTAGGACGGAAGCTGCCTTGATAAGTGAACGGTCCGGTTGGAGAATCGCTGACGGCTACTCCGGCGCAGGCTTTGCTATAATCAGCACTCTCTACATGGGCCCACATTACGAATTTCTTCGTTTTGGCATTATAGATTACTTTGGGACGTTCCAATACTTTGCTGGGATGAAGGTCATGTTGCACATCATCTTTTACGGCGGGCAGGACGATACCTTCGAACTTCCAGTTCTGTAAGTCTTTGGAAGAGTAGCAACTAACGCCGGTAACATCGGTGCGGTAACATTCCCACGTTGCCCATTCCGGCAATATGGTTTTACCTTTTTTGTATTCGCCATACCAGTAGTAAGTGCCTTCGTGGTAAAGCAGACCGCCGCCGTGGGCGTTGATGGGATTGCCATCGGTATCTTTCCATACTTCCCCGGGTACAATGGCATTTTTGGATGTTTGCGCTTTGGTAGAAGACAAACAGAGGAGACAGGCTAGTAGGGCGAGACTCCAGATAAATTTTCTTCTCATTTGAATAATTGGTATTAGAAATTAATATTCAGTTTTTTTATTGACAGCAAAGTTAAGCGAAAGTAAAGTATTTGAGGGTGGGTAAATGTGTCAAAAAGGAGAGATTATAGCTCTAATCTCTCCTTTTGATGATGTTTTTCGGTCAGAACTATTTTGTTTGTACTTGTTTCATGACCCGCAGGAAATTTCCACCCCAAATCTTGGCAATATCTGTTTCCGTAAATCCATGCTCCAGCAAGCGGACAGTTATATTGATGAGATCATTGTCGCCGTTGCATCCTTTCACACCTCCACCACCGTCGAAATCAGAACCGATACCAACATGATCTATACCTGCCACTTCTATCATATGAAGCAGGTGATCCATAAAATCACTGAGACTGGCATTCTTTGCAATTGGATTTAGGAATTCATCTACTAGGCATGCTTGTGCTACACCACCATGTGCGGCAAGTGCGCGTAGCTGTTCATCGGTTAAATTGCGGTCGTGTTTATAAACAGCGTTGGCGGAGGAGTGAGACGCTATGATGGGCTTGTTGGAGTATTTCAATACATCCCAGAAGGTACTTTCTGCTGCGTGAGAAATGTCGATTATAATGCCCAGACGGTTCATCTCTTTTATGACTTTCTTTCCGAAAGGACTGATTCCTTTCCACAATACTGTGCTATCTGATGAACTGTCGCAAATATCATTATTGCGGGAATGACATAGAGTAATGTATGTCACCCCTAAATCGTGAAAGCGTGCAATGTTTGTTATGTCTTTGCCAATACCGTATCCGTTTTCAATGCCGATATAGAAAGCTTTTTTGCCTTCTGACTTGAGTCTGGATAGATCATCGGGTGTACGGGCAATAGCACATTTTCCATTGTTCATTTCTACTTGGTGGTAAATACTATGTAATAGTTCATTTACCTGGTCTACTGCTTTTTGGCTATTTGTTTCATCGCAGGGACCTTGGTGAACCCAACATGCCAGATATTGTCCATCCAGCTTTCCTTCCTCCATTTTAGGTAGACAAACTTGGCTTTTCGCGCGCGTACCTATATTGTAATTGGCATCAAAATCAAGCGGAGTATCTGTATGCGTATCAATAGATAGAATCCGTTTATGAATTTCTTTAGCTTGGTGATAAGTGTTTGCCTTTTGAACAAGGAGATGAAAGAAGGTTGCGAATGTACTATTGTTTGCAACAGCCAGTATTTCGGGATGGAACTGAACTCCCCAAATCGGATATCCGCAGGTCGATTCAATTGCTTCGGGAATGCTATCTGTAGCCCATGCAGTTACTCTGAAGCCAGGGGCTATTTGTTTTACTGCCTGATGGTGATGAGTATTAGTGAAAAGTTGCGTTTGACCGGTTATTTGAGCAATTGCAGATCCCGGCAATAAATTGACAATATGTGTAGGAATATTGCTCGGTTCTCTTTGTGCATGCCGGACAGTAGTATCCGGATACTGACTGGGGATATCTTGGTACAGACTACCGCCGAAAGCGACATTTATTAATTGTTCGCCTCGGCATATACCCAACATGGGTATATTACGGTTAGCAGCCATACGGATAAGTGTTATATCATAAATATCTCGCAAAGAATCAGGCACTCCACATTGTTCAATAGGAGATTCATTATAATAAGAAGGATCGATGTCGCCTCCACCAATCAGCATGATACCATCCAGACGATTAATGATGTTCGTTAATACAAGGCTATCAGTAGTTATTGGGATAAGCATGGGTGTTCCGCCTGCTTGGATTACAGACTCCGTATAAGTCATCCGGGCGGATGAATAATCATCGGGATGTGAGCAAGAGATGCCTATAAGAGGGCGGTCGTTATAACTTCCTTGACTATATTGTGCCATTACATAATAGGGGCAGAGCACAATTAGAGTAGTAAATAATAGTTTCAACATTATTTGGGCGGTTATATTTTGCGGGATAAAATTAATAATTTCTTTTAAAAGGTACCTGTGCTTTCAGAAGAAATGTGACTCTGGGTGAGTATATAAAATCTCGATGTGTT
>OHCC01001454.1_pt1 | contig 9992 bp, 7 predicted proteins | sample 1577521 | NCBI WGS metagenome assembly OHCC01 (sample SAMEA3879533, study PRJEB24766) | human gut metagenome | biome: human-associated habitat; feature: feces | place: USA | collected 1985/1987
AACCTATTGCAATCAAGACGGAAGTTGGCGAAACATTTTAGTACAAATACCGCTATCAATGATAAATCGACGATCATTACAGAATCGCTCACCAAGTTGGATAATGAGTTTATACAGAAGATCAATCAATTAATTGAAGAGCGCCTCTCTTCAGACAAGATTGATATCAGTTATCTTTCGGACAAGATGTGTATGAGCAGTTCCACCCTCTACCGCAAGATGAAGGCTCTGACCGGATTATCTACCAATGAATATGTACGCAAAATAAGGATGAAGTATGCGGAACAATTCCTACTTGAAGGGAAGTATAACATCTCAGAGATAGCATTCAAGGTAGGTATCAATAACCTTTTCTACTTCCGGCAGTGCTTCAAGGAGGAATTCGGCGCCATTCCATCCGAATATGTGAAACGGCTGAAGGAGAATGCTGACAGGAGAAAGGAGGAATAGAAGAATTCGATTATAATTAAAAAACAGAAATTCAGCAACTTCTATTTCAATTCCAACTCCACCTTCTTTATCTTTTCCAGCGTCTTACCCGCCTCGGTCGAAGGAAACAGTTGTAGTACCCGTTGCAGATACTTTTTTGCTTTAGAATAGCTACCGGTAAATACATCGGATAAGCCGTTACGATAACGGGCATATTGCATTCGAGTTGGGGAAGAGATCTTTTTAAAATCTTCCTCAAGCTTCTTTTTAACGTTTTCGGCTTGTAGATAATAATAGTTTCCTAAATAGATGTTGGCCTGTAGATTATCAGCATCCAGCATCAGGACTTTTTCATACGTTTTTACTGCATCTGTTTCCTTGCCACGCATCATTTCCATCTCGGCACATGCAACAAGGGCAGATACATCCTCGGGACTGTGCTGTAAATATTCTCTATAAAATAAGTAGGCTTTATCATAATTCCGTTTTTTCTTGTAAAGCGTGGCCATCTCATTTGCCAACTTAGGTGCCACAGCACTGTTCTTGTCTACGTTTGTCCAGTAGAACATTTCAGTCTGTTCCATATTAGCACTTGCCGACTGACGGAACAGGCTTACAGCATAGCTATCTTTACCCTCGGATAACGCTTCGGACAACTTTGGCAACAACTCACCAGCCGACTGTGACCAAAGTGACAGTGGACATACAAAGAACAAGGAGAAGAGTAAAGCTAAGGTTTTCATTTTCAATATTCAGTTTTTACAGCCCAATAATATATCGCAGTAGAAGTCTGCTTACAAAAGTACAAACTTCTGCGATAATTATCGATAAATAAAAGTAGAAATATAGTTAACTTTGCCAAGCAAATTAAATGAATGTTACCATGAGTCCCAGAGACAGGCAAATTTTACAAATAGCACTTCCTTCTATTGTTTCGAATATCACTGTACCTTTGCTCGGATTGATCGACGTAGCCATTGTCGGACATCTAGGTGCACCTGCATATATCGGTGCAATTGCAGTGGGTGGCATGCTATTCAATATCATCTACTGGATTTTCGGTTTCCTCCGCATGGGAACCAGCGGGATGACCTCGCAAGCATACGGGAAACGGGATTTACCGGAGATAGTACGCTTGCTTTTACGGTCGGTAGGTATAGGATTGATCGTGGCATTTTCTGCAAGTCCCCATCCGGCAGACGGCATTTATGCTGATTCATCCAACGGAAGAAATCAAAGAACTGGCAACACTCTATTTCCATATCTGCATCTGGGGAGCACCCGCCATGTTAGGATTGTACGGACTTTCGGGCTGGTACATCGGCATGCAGAACTCAAAGATTCCGATGTATATAGCCATTACGCAGAATATCGTAAATATTGTGGCGAGCCTCAGTCTGGTCTATCTCGCCGGTATGAAGGTAGAAGGTGTCGCATTAGGGACGCTGATTGCCCAATATGCGGGTTTCTTTATGGGAGTTGCATTATGGATGTATCAATACGGCAAATTAAAGAAGTACATCGCCTGGAAAGGTATATGGCAGAAGGAGGCGATGATTCGTTTCTTCCAAGTCAATCGGGATATATTCTTGCGTACCCTCTGCTTGGTGGCAGTAACTCTGTTTTTCACTTCGGCAGGAGCCTCCCAAGGCGAAATAATCCTGGCAGTAAACACCCTGCTGATGCAGCTATTTACACTGTTCTCGTATGTCATGGACGGATTTGCCTACGCAGGAGAGGCGCTAAGCGGACGATATATAGGCGCCCGCAACCGGGAAGCTTTCATGGATAGTACCCGCCACCTGTTTGCTTGGGGTGGGATAATGGCTATACTTTTCACATTGATTTATGCCGTGGGAGGCAATGCCTTCCTCGGACTACTGACAAACGACCGGGAGGTGATAACCGCCGCCAACACGTATTTCTATTGGGCACTCGCCATTCCAGCGGCGGGGATTGCCGCCTTCATCTGGGACGGCATTTTCATCGGTGCCACAGCTACCCGTGACATGCTTCTCTCCATGGCAGCAGCTGCTATCAGTTTCTTTGCGTTGTACTACGGGCTTCGTTTCGTACTGGGAAACCATGCACTGTGGCTTGCTTTCCTCACTTACCTCTTCATGAGGGGATTGGTACAGACGGGACTAAGCCGGAGAGTCATGAATAAGGCTTTCGGTTAACCAACATTTTGTCCCTAAAAAGCGTTATATTTGCATCATCATGACCGATACTAATATAATTCCCAATCAAGAGAACGCCTTACATATCAAGAATATGGTATGCAACCGCTGCATCATGGTAGTCAAAAACCAACTCGAACAGTTGGGACTGCAACCCGTGTCAGTAGAATTAGGTATTGCCATATTACCTGGCAAAATAACAGATGAGGTTTATCATGCCGTGAAAGTATCGCTCGAACCTTTCGGCTTCGAACTGATAGACGACAAAAAGTCCCAGATGATAGAACAAATAAAAGATGCCATCATCGAGTTGGTGCATTACAATGATAATGACTTAAAGGTGAATCTATCCGATTATCTGACTACCAAACTAAACCGGGACTATAGTTCCTTGAGCAAACTCTTCTCGGAAGTCACTAATACCACCATTGAAAAGTACCTCATCGCCCAGAAGATAGAACGCGCCAAAGAACTGCTGGTTTACGGCGAACTATCCTTGAACGAGATTGCCGACAAACTGAATTATTCCAGTGCAGCCTACCTCAGCGCACAGTTCAAGAGTATTACCGGTCTGACTCCCAGTCATTTCAAGAAGATCAAAGAGAATAAACGGAAGCCACTGGACGAAGTATAAATTTACAATACAAGTACCTCTCTGCCAAAATCCTATAAATCAAATCCATAATTCCATAACTCCGAACAACTTCTTTTGCCGTATCTTTGTTCTCAGAAAAAAAGGGGAAACTGAATAGGCAGAAGATGCTCTTCTCACAGAAGGTTTAAATGTATGAAATATCCGTCATGCTGTCACGCATTGGCAGTTATTCCTCTGGCAAGCAAACAGTTGGAGCGTGACAGATACCCGTGACAGATACATAATACGAGATTGATCTGTCACGCATATACTCCTATTACAGTTGCACCCTATTGAAACCGATAGTTTCAGCCTATTGAAACCAACAGTTTCAGCCGTTGGAACCAAGAGTTTCACTCGTTGGAACTGATAGTTTCACTCGTTGAAACTGGTAGTTTAGACCGTTGAAACTGAAAGGGTCCCCATTGGAACAGAAAAGAAAGATTGATTATACTCAAATAATATAGCATTATGGCAAACAAGAATACCGTTCAAGAGACATTTCCCGTATTGGGCATGAGCTGTGCTTCATGCGCCGCACGGATAGATAAGACATTAAATCACCAGCCCGGAGTGAGCAAAGCGGCTGTCAACTACGCTTCGGGAATGGCGACCGTGGAATACGACCGTTCGCAATGCAGTCCCGAAGCCCTGCAACAAGCTGTTCAGTCAGCCGGATATGACTTGCTTATTCAGCAAGACAAAGATATCCTTGAGGAAGCGGAACAAGCGCATGATAAGAAGTATCGCGCACTGAAATTCCGTACCACATGGGCCATCATCCTGTCCGTACCGATTGTCATCATCGGTATGTTCTTTATGAACATGCCTTACGCCAACCTTATCATGTGGGTACTTTCCACGCCCATCGTTTTTTGGCTAGGTAGAAGTTTCTTTGTAAGCGCCTGGAAGCAGTTGAAACATGGCAGCGCCAATATGGATACGTTGGTTGCCAATAGTACGGGCATTGCCTATCTGTTCAGTCTGTTCAATATGTTCTTCCCCGACTTTTGGCTGTCAAGAGGCATTCATCCCCACGTTTACTTTGAAGCGGCAAGCGTCATTATCGCTTTTATCCTGTTGGGACGCCTACTTGAAGAGAAAGCCAAAGGAAATACCTCCTCTGCCATCAAGAAACTGATGGGGCTGCAACCCAAGACAGTGAATATCATCACTTCATCGGGAGAACAAAAGGAGATATCTATCGAACAGATTCGTCCCGGAGATACGATTTTGGTGAAACCCGGCGAACGCATCGCCGTGGACGGCATTGTTACGGAAGGAACATCGTATGTGGACGAAAGTATGCTGAGTGGCGAGCCGGTAGCAGTAGCAAAGCATAAGGACACTAAGGTATTTGCCGGAACTATTAACCAAAAAGGCAGTTTCCGCTTCCGGGCTGAAAAGGTAGGCACCGATACGTTACTGGCAAAAATCATCCACATGGTGCAAGATGCACAAGGCAGCAAGGCTCCTGTACAGCAATTGGTCGATAAGATTGCGGCTATTTTCGTGCCTGTGATTATTGGCATTGCCGTGCTCTCTTTCGTCGCATGGATGTTGCTTGACGGAGAAAGCGGTTTCACCCACGGACTGCTGGCTTTGGTGACGGTTCTTATCATCGCCTGCCCGTGTGCACTGGGATTGGCAACTCCTACCGCCATCATGGTGGGCATTGGGAAGGGTGCCGAACGAGGAATATTAATTAAAGATGCCGAAAGCCTTGAAATAGCCAAAAAGATTGATACAGTGGCACTTGACAAAACGGGAACCGTGACCGAAGGCAAACCGGTAGTCAGCGAACTGATCTGGAACAACGGTGCGGACAGTGCACAAAGTATCTTCTACAGTTTGGAGAAACTTTCGGAGCATCCGCTTGCCGAAGCCATTGTCGGTTATTTCAAAGATAGCTGGTTTACGGAGATTGAAGATTTCGACAGTATTACCGGAAAAGGCGTGAAAGGTCGGGCGCAGGGAAAAACTTATTACGCGGGTAACCGTAAACTGCTGGAGGAAAAAGGAATTGCCGTCAGCCAATCGCTAGCAGACGAAGCCGCCCGATTGACGGCAGAAGCCCAAACCGTCATCTGGTTCTCCGATGAGGAAAACGCTTTGGCAATAGCGGGCATAACGGATCGGATTAAAGAGACTTCCATCGTGGCAGTCAAAGAATTGCGTAGCGCCGGCATCGACGTATATATGCTGACCGGAGACAATGAGGCCACCGCCAAGGAGATTTCCCGCAAGGCAGGAATCCCGCATTATAAGGCAGGCGTCTTGCCGCAGGACAAAGCAGCGTTCGTCAGCCAACTGCAAAAAGAAGGTAAAAAGGTGGCAATGGTAGGCGACGGAATTAATGATAGCGCCGCCCTCGCCCAAGCCGATCTGAGCATTGCTATGGGAGGCGGCAGCGACATCGCCATGGACGTTGCCAAGATGACCATCATCTCTTCCGACCTGACAAAGATACCGGAGGCACTCAAGCTGTCCAAACTAACCGTACGCACCATTCGGCAGAATCTATTCTGGGCATTTATCTATAACCTAATAGGTATACCCATTGCGGCCGGTGTGCTTTATCCTATCAACGGTTTTCTGCTGAACCCAATGATAGCGGGTGCAGCCATGGCTTTCAGCAGTGTCAGTGTAGTGAGCAACAGTCTGCGACTAAAGAGAAAAAAGATACAAGAGACCAATATCCCTGCCGGCACTTCCGTTGCAGAACAGGAAGAGAGCGTAACAAAGCAGGAGAAAGAAGAAGTTAAACCAATAACAGAAAAAATCATGAAAAAAGAATTTAAAGTAGAAGGCATGACTTGTAATCATTGCCGCATGCATGTAGAGAAAGCCTTAAACAGTATAGATGGCGTAAAAGCCACTGTAACCCTTGACCCGCCGGTAGCTACCGTAGAATTCTCCGGAGAGGAAAAGCCACTAAAAGAATTGCAGGAGGTGGTCACTGAAAATGCTGGGGACTATACGCTGAAAGAATAACTGCACATTAACAAATTCTGATAAACTAAAACTTTTCAAGCAAGCTTGATGTATTTATGTTCGGTTTGCACTATCTTTGTGGCTAAGAGAATTTATAACACCTTATATAATATGGCAACATACAAAAGAATTTTATTGAAACTCAGCGGTGAGAGTCTGATGGGTGAAAAGCAATACGGCATTGACGAGAAGCGCCTTGCCGAATATGCAACGCAAATCAAAGAAATCCATGAATTAGGAGTACAAATCGGCATTGTGATCGGCGGCGGAAACATCTTCCGCGGACTCAGCGGAGCCAACAAAGGCTTCGACCGTGTGAAAGGTGATCAAATGGGCATGCTGGCTACGGTTATCAACAGTCTTGCACTTAGTTCTGCCTTAGTTGCAACCGGTGTGAAAGCACGTGTGCTGACTGCCGTACGCATGGAACCCATCGGCGAATTCTACAACAAATGGAAAGCCATCGAATGTATGGAGGCAGGTGAAGTAGTCATCATGTCTGCCGGAACAGGCAACCCCTTCTTCACCACCGATACAGGTTCCAGTCTTCGCGGCATTGAAATTGAAGCCGACGTTATGCTGAAAGGTACCCGTGTAGATGGCATCTACACCGCAGATCCGGAGAAAGATCCTACCGCAACGAAGTTCCACGACATCACCTACGATGAAGTGTTGAAACGCGGACTGAAGGTAATGGACCTCACCGCCACCTGCATGTGCAAGGAAAACAATCTGCCTATCGTCGTATTTGACATGGATACGGTAGGTAACTTGAAAAAAGTGATGCAAGGCGAAGAAATCGGTACACTGGTACATAACTAATATTTCACTATTTCACCACAGATTACACAGATTTACACAGATTGCTTAATGAAAATAATCTGTGTAAATCTGTGTAATCTGTGGTGAAACAATTATATTTGCAAAGTTTCAAATCAAAGTAATTCCAAAACCCAGAAATATGAAAGACGTAAAAGACATCTTAGACGAAGCGCAAGAGAAAATGGATATGGCAATCATGTATCTTGAAGAAGCATTGGTGCATATTCGTGCCGGTAAAGCCGATACCCGCCTATTGGACGGTATTCGTGTAGACTCTTACGGCAGTATGGTTCCCATCAATAATGTAGCTGCTGTTAATACTCCGGATGCCCGTAGCATTGTTATCAAGCCATGGGATAAAGGTATGTTCCGCCCCATTGAAAAAGCAATTATTGACTCTTCCCTCGGCATCATGCCTGAAAACAATGGTGAAATGATACGTATCGGCATTCCACCGTTGACCGAAGAACGTCGTAGACAACTTGCCAAGCAGTGTAAAGCCGAAGGCGAAACAGCAAAAGTCAGCGTACGTAATGCACGTCGTGATGCCATTGATGCCTTGAAGAAATCTGTAAAAGACGGCTTGGCTGAAGATGCCCAAAAGGGTGGTGAAGAGAAATTGCAGAAAATCCATGATAAGTTCATCAAGCAAATTGATGACATGCTGGCTGCAAAGGATAAAGAGATCATGACCGTATAATAATTTAATGAAGAATGAAGAACGAAGAATGAAAAATGAAGAATTGGGCTGCGCTGTAATCTGCACAGTAATTTTTCATTCTTCATTCTTTATTCGTCATTACTATTCATCAAGATAGTGAGGGGACTCGTAATAAAGAATACAGGTAGTTGGTATTTGGTAAAAACCGACGAAGGAAAGGATGTCGAATGTAAAATCAAAGGAAACTTCCGTCTGAAAGGCATCCGAAGCACTAATCCGGTAGCTGTAGGTGACCACGTAGAAATTATAATGAACCAGGAAGGCACTGCATTCATTAGCGAAATTGAAGACCGCAAAAATTATATCATACGACGTGCCTCCAACTTATCCAAACAATCGCATATCCTTGCCGCCAACCTCGACCAATGCCTATTAGTAGTGACGGTAAACTTCCCCGAAACCTCCACTACTTTTATTGACCGTTTTCTTGCTTCAGCCGAGGCATATCGCATCCCCGTAAAACTGATTTTCAACAAAGTCGATGCCTACAGCGAAGATGAGTTACATTACTTGGATGGACTTATCAACCTTTACACCACTATCGGTTATCCCTGTTTCAAAGTTTCCGCCTTAAAGAAAGAAGGAATCGACACTATCAAAGAAGAATTGAAAGGCAAGGTAACCCTCTTTTCCGGACATTCCGGTGTAGGCAAATCGACCCTAATCAATGCCATTATACCGGAACTGAACGTAAAAACCGGTGAGATATCCGCATATCATAATAAAGGCATGCATACCACCACTTTCTCCGAAATGTTTCCGGTCCCGGGAAATGGATATATCATAGATACCCCCGGAATTAAAGGATTTGGAACATTTGATATGGAAGAAGAGGAAGTAGGACATTATTTCCCCGAAATATTCAAATTTTCCGCCGACTGCCGTTACGGAAACTGTACCCACCGCCACGAACCGGGATGTGCCGTACGTAAAGCTGTAGAAGAACATTACATCAGCGAATCCCGTTACACTTCCTACCTGAGTATGCTGGATGATAAAGAAGAAGGCAAATACAGGGCAGGATATTAGCATCTTATCACATTATCATCTTTTTTAACGTTTCCTTATTTAAACCTTTCCATTAGCCTCTTGTCAAAACTTAAGGCTAAATTTATACTACTAAAATACGATATGAATAAAAAGGTAAAATGGGGCATTATCATCGTTATTGGTGCCGGAATTATTGGAGGAGGAATTTATTCTCAACTCCCTAAAGAAAACAAAGAATTAACCGCCGCCGACAAGGTCATGACCGGACAACGTGGTGGAAAGAAAATACTGAATGTAAACGCTAAAATAATTAAACCGCAACTGCTAAAGGACGAAATTCAAATCAGCGGTAGTTTGCTACCCGATGAAGAAGTAGATCTTTCTTTCGAGACTTCCGGAAAAATCGTCGAAATTAATTTTGAAGAAGGCAGCTTCGTCAAGAAAGGACAATTGCTGGCTAAAGTAAACGACCGCCCTCTGCAAGCACAACTTCAACGGTTAGTCTCACAGTTGAAATTGGCAGAAGACCGTGTATTCCGTCAGAACGCTTTGCTAGAAAGAGATGCAGTCAGTAAGGAGGCATACGAACAAGTAAAAACCGACCTTGCCACTTTGAATGCCGATATAGATTTAGTGAAAGCCAATATCCTGCAAACAGAAATGCGTGCTCCTTTCGATGGAGTTATCGGTCTGCGTCAGGTCAGCGTCGGAACTTATGCTTCGCCCACCACTATCGTTGCCAAATTGACCAAAATTTCTCCGCTGAAAGTAGAATTCTCCGTTCCCGAACGCTACGCAAGTGATGTAAAGGCTGGTGCCGGACTAGACTTCACCCTTGAAGGTAAATTGAACGCGTTTCATGCCACCGTCTACGCACGCGAATCGAGTATCGACCAACAGACCCGTACTTTAACTATCCGTGCGCTCTACCCCAACACAAACGGTGCCGTATTGCCGGGACGTTACGCTACTATCAAACTGAACAAGGATGAAATAAAGGACGCTATCGCCGTACCATCCGAAGCCATCGTACCGGAAATGGGTAAAGATAAAATCTTCCTTTATAGATCCGGCAAAGCGGAACCGGTTGAAATTACCACAGGAATCCGCACCGAATCCGAGGTGCAAGTACTGCAAGGCTTAGCTATAGGAGACACGATCATTACCTCGGGCACCCTTCAACTTCGTCTAGGCTTACCGGTAACATTGGACAATGTAAATT
>OHCC01001457.1_pt1 | contig 9979 bp, 10 predicted proteins | sample 1577521 | NCBI WGS metagenome assembly OHCC01 (sample SAMEA3879533, study PRJEB24766) | human gut metagenome | biome: human-associated habitat; feature: feces | place: USA | collected 1985/1987
AACCGCCCACTGAAGTGCATCAAGAACACTGAAATTCTTCTGAGCGTCAATATACGCAATACAGAGATTCTGATAGTCTTCGTCAAGTAGGAGAGCCTCATCAAGAGCCTTTTCCGACAACTTGATTTCCTCAACTTCCCCGTCTTCCAAAGCCAGCGTGAACTTTCCGCCATTACGGTTCGCCTCCCGACGCCATTCCTTCTTTGTCTGGGCTTCGTAAACCTCTTTCTCAAGTTTACATTCCGCGACTTTCTTTTCGGCTTCAGCACGGAGCAACCCTACTTTGTTCAGGAGCGCACTGACTGTAACCGCTTCACCATATAAATTACTGTACTCAATAGAAGTGAGTTTATCGATGTCAACCGTGTCCTCAAATCCATTAGTTACCAACGTCACGGGGACGTCATTGAAATGTACGAGAATTTCCATAATTTTCTTCCTTTTATCTTAGTAAATTTATAACGTCAAAGTAACGATATTCGACTCGAAACAGGCTCTCAGCGTGTTCACCTCTTTACGGTTGTCGTAGGAAAGGATACCATTGATGAGTATCAGGTTCGCTCTTCCGCACGATAACAGGGGTTCCAACTGTTCGTATTCCTGCTGGAATATCACAATTTCGATGAACTCATAGTTCGCCTCTAATATCAGGCGACACATCGTATCCCCCTTGCGTGTCTTCTTAATCTCCATTTCAGCGATGAACCCAGCCAACACGACGTACCCGTTATTCGGCTTCACTTCCGTATCGTGACACTCCTCAAGAGTAGCATATTCGTAGGCATCAGGGAACTCCCCAGCGAACCTGTCATAGATTTTCTGGTAATCAAAGAACGCCAGTCCGGATACTTTCTTTTGTAGGAGTGCCCACCACCAAGCGTCATTGGCGTGGAAGTCGGCTCCAACTAATACAGGGTCGTCTTCCTTAACATTTCCCTTCGTTGTTCCGAGGAAGTGTACCAACAGGTCTATTCGTTCCTGAGGCTTCTTTACCCCCTCAAGACTGTCGAACGCTCCTGCCAATATCAAGTTTCTGATGATACGGCTGTTCACTGCTGAACCTTTCCATTTATGTCGGGTGATAAAGTCGTCTAACGACCAATATTGACCGTTCTCTGTACGTTCCTTTATAATTTGGGTTGCAGCCTTTTCTGCGACCTGTTTGACTCCTGTAATTGACCAATACAAGGCTTTCTCTTTGAAGTTAATAACAACATCTGTATCCGATATATTGATATCCACAGGACGTACCGTACAGACTCCCGTCTTATTGATTTCCGCAATGTAGCGTGAATAGTCAGACTCCATTGCATACTTAAATGCCACCGACCAATACTCAATAGGATAGTGAACTTTTATCCACTGTGAAATATAGCCTGTAATCGCATAGGCAGCAGCGTGGCTTCGGTTAAACAGGTACGTCGAAGCCTTATCAATAGCGTCCCACACCTTTTCGGAATATTCCTGGGTGACATTATAGTTGTCCCGATAGTAAGGAATAAACCGTTCTTTGTACTGCTGGAGAGCCTCGTATTTCTTCTTTACCATCGCTTTACGAACGTCATCGGCTTCCACCAATGACAACCCACCCAACTCACGGCAGAGTTGCATGATTTGTTCCTGATAGGCAAATACTCCATACGTGTTATTCAGTATCTTGTCCGTTCCGGTAAAATACTCAACCTCTTTCTGACCCTCTTTACGGGAGACGTACTCGTTATGGAAGTTGTTCTCCATTGCTCCTGGGCGATACAATGAAATAGCAGCGATAAGGTCTTCAATATTGTCTGGCTTCATCTGACGACAATAACCTGTCAATCCGGAACTACCAAAGTGGAAGTTATCCTCGTTCCAACCGTTCTTGAAATACCTGTACACCTCGGGGTCATCCAACGGCACACTGAAGATGTCTAAATCCACACCCTCGTGCTCCTTCACCAGCCGAACCATGTCCTGGAACTTGTCGAACTGTTTCACACCCAGCACGTCCTCTTTTAGGAAGCCAGCAGCATCCATCTCACCACCTTCCCACTCGGTTACATACTCCTCGCCATTCTTACGAATAGGAACCCAATGAAACATATCATGTTCCTCTGGGAATACCATCATCGCACAGGCATGAATTGACTGAGCCTTTGGTGCTGGCATTATCAGCATCACTTCATTGATGAGGTCGGAGTGTTCAACAACAAAGTTCTTCACCCGTGAATGAGCACAGGCTATCTTGAACAGGTCTTCAGGCTTCCTGTCCTTGACGTCAAACACTTTCATCATCTCGTTCGTTTCCTGAAAGTCCAACCCGTACACACGAGCCATATCCTTGATGGCTGCTCGTAACTGTAATGCGCTGTAAGTTCCCACGGAGCATACCTGTTTCCAGCCGTACCGCTCTTCCATGTACTTCTTCACACGGGGACGGTCTTCACCAGGATAGTCACAGTCAATATCAGGGAGTGATACCTTAACACGTCCTGCGTTCAGGAAACGCTCAAAGAGTAGGTCGTATCGCATGGGGTCTAACTTGGTAATCCCCAACAGGTAAGAAACAAGACAACCACCAGCCGAACCACGACTGATACCTGTCATTATACCGTTACGATGGCACCAATTGATAATGTCCCAAGTAATTAGGAAATAATCAATTGCTTCCCCTAACTTTATAACGCCCACCTCTCGGTCTATTCGCTCCATAATGACCTCTTCGCCCCAATCCTCAATGAGGTCTGGGTGACGCTCAAGACCGTCGGCTATAAGAGACCAAAAGAGGTCTTCATTTGTTTCGAACTGCTTCGCCTCTTCCTTCGTCATCTTATAGTGAGGCAAGTGTCTCTTCTTTACGTCGATGACAAAGGTTATCGCCTCAGCAATGTTTTCAAGGAATTCCAACCCTTCCATGAAACGGCTGTACACGTCCATAAACCCTTCTTCGGTATCCGGGAACATTTGAGCCAACTCAACAAACAGTTGGTCGTTCGATTTGAAGTATTGATTATCGCTTTCGTAAGCGGTTGTTCCACCAATACTATGCAAGCGAGGTCTGATACAACTGTACTCCTCGTCAAGATACCAAGCGTCAACTGACGGAACGGGCAACAGGTTCTTGTCCTTGAAGAATTTCTTCAGGTTCGTCAGATACCATTCGTCACGGTTGTCATCTACATATTCACATGGGTCTAACTGATACACGACAGCATCTATATGCAAGTCTTTCAACTTGTCGTAATCCGTTGTCTTCGGGTCAAGGAACATAATCAAATCATCGTTGTTAGTGGTGATTTTATTGAAGTCCTCAAGACCGATGTACTTCGGATTGTCACAGTTGATGAACTTGTTTATAGTGAGGAGGTCTCGCCAACCCTTATCATTCCTTGCGTACACCTTAACAGTGAAGCGGAAATCCCGAGGCTGGTCATATACCACACACTCCATACCAATCACGCTCTTGATATCGTTCTTCTGGCATTCCGCTTGAAACTTCAATGCTCCGGCAAGTGAATTCTTTTCACAGATACCCAACGTCTTCACCCCAAGGAACTTTGCCTTCTTACACCAGTCGGCATACGTTCCCGTCCCGGACATCATTTCATACTGACCATGAACTCCCAAGAATACAGGGGTCTCAATTTCCTGTTTCGCCTGACCGATATATTTCAACCGTGTGAGTTTCACGTCATTCTCTTTACCTTTGGCGAGCATATAATACACCCCTCCGAAACTGAATGCGTAGAAGTCACACGATGTTTCGACGGATTCCTCTCCTGAGCCTTTACGCTTCGGGTCGGCAGGAATACCTACAAAGTTGAACCCGTCATCAAACAGCGCACCGTCATACGCTGGCTGATACAATTCAAAGGTCTTCCCTCCTATCTCGACCACATAGTCAGAAATAGGAGCGAAGTCCATTAAATTCTTCTCAAGATATTCTTTGAATTTATCCATTGATTTTCTGCTTAACAAGTTCCGTTATATCGTCACCATCTTTACACCCTAACGACAGGAAGTATTGAGCAAACTTCTCACTGATGTGGTCATTCAATTCGTAGGAATCCGAATGATAATCACAGAAGTATATCTGAACCTCTTTGCCTGTCGCCTCGGCAACCTTAAAGATAGCCTCAGCCTCACAGTCAAAACGTAATGAACCGAATACGATATCGCACATAAGAGCGTCTTCTTCAGACATCTTTGCCCAACTGTTTGTAACAGCGTTTGCCGTCCAACGTGCCCATACATCTTCCCCAGCCAATGACTTAAGATATTCACCTGTGTGCTGCAACAGTTCACGACCCTCAATCCGCACCGAGTCAAGAATATTAGGAGACTCTTCTTGAGGCTTGAACGGTAACAAGATGTCGCTGCTCAACTGTTTCCACTTCGCATACGCTTCACCCGTACAGTCAATCTTCTTTGATTCCCCTGTAAAGATGTTCATCAACGTCTGGCGAATTCCTTCACTGAAATCTCCCATAATCATGGGTCGTTCTTCACACGCAGCACCAACCATAAGTGCTTCTGCTTGGTACGATTTACCGGAGCCAATAACCCCTACCAAGCCATATATCTTTCCTTTAAGGCTCATATTGATTCATGAATTTTTGAACACTTTTGAAGAGTTTCCAGCCGTCCGTGTACTTCTCCAACAGTTGTTCGCAGTTTGTGATACAAGTCAATAACTTCTTGGACGTGTTTCCCAGAGCCTGTTCGTTCTTACAGAATATCCATAAGTCCAAATAATCACAGGTCTTGAAAAGACGGTACTGGAGGTCAGTCATTGTCTTCTTAATTTCTTCATCGGAATACGGCAACAGGTTCACGTCGCCATGACAGATTTCGTATTCAATGATATCCCATGCCGCAGCCGTGTTCTCATTGAATTTCTTTACGCACGCATTGAGGTCGCCTGTAACACTTTCCACGTAGTCGTGGAGTAACACCTTGTCAAACACGTTGATGTCGTAGGCAACGTCCTCTTCTGAGGCAAACCAACGAAATAACATGCCTACCACCAACCCATGCTCCAAGAGGTTGTACCCCCTGTGATGGGGAGTATTAGGCAACCTCTGAATGTCTTTCATCCCTAACAGGATGTCAATCTTTTTGAAATTCATAACTAAATCGTCTTTATTTTAGTGAATAATTCTTATCCGATGAACAGTTCGTTCAGTAACGGGTTCCGGAACTCTACCAACTGTTTTGTCCAATAACGGAAGATAACCTTTGCCCAGTCAGAGAACATCTCATCTTCAAACTTTTCAATATCCGCACGCAATAACTCGAAGTCCTGTTCTGTACGGTTTTCACTGTTACGACAGTTTTCTTCGAACTGGCTCAACTGAGCGATAAGCGCATCGAACTCCTCTAAAGTTTTAAACGTCGTCTTATAGGAAAAGTTTACTCCGGACGGATACGAATTTGGGTCTCTTTTAGCGATTTCTTCAGCCAACGGAATGAAGTCCTTATAGACATGAAGATTGTCTGCCTTGTGGTAATATTTCCCGACAGGCACGCCCACTATCGCTGCGACGTACTCCTGCATCAATGTAAAGTTGAACACGTTCACCGCACTGAACCCCCAGATAAGGTCATTCGAACGGATATCCACGTAACAGTTCATCTTTCCATTCACTATCATAAAGTGGATTGAACGGGTACACGGTGTATCCTTTGTGAGAAGTAATGAAGCCTTTTCCCCATCCTCTTCATTCTGATTGAAGTTGTCAGAAATAGGGTCATGAATGGTGATAACCGCTTCACGGGTATCGATGTCCTGCTTGAACTTTTCAATGACGAACCGTAATTGGTCGGTCACGTTCTGATACAGTCCGGGAGCCTTCAATTTTGAATAACGACCGTTTTCGTCTGCTTTACCGTTCTTATACTGTCGCGGGAGTAACTTTCCGGACAATGTTACCATCGAGTCAAAATTATCCCCGTAACGACGTATTCTGGGTCCATATCCCGCTCTCATGAACTTTCCGTCGTCTGAGAAGTTTACAAGGTTCTTCACATAGGAAGCAGGCATCTCAAGACTGTTATCTCCACGAGCCAGCCACAGGGACTCAATCCACCCCAATGTTTTGTTCCATTTACGCTCCGGAACACGAACATAGCGGTCGGTCGGATTAGTTATCTCAATGAGGACGGCTCCAGGGAACTCACGACATTCGAACCCTCTTCGGGTAACGTCAATCCCTTTATCCATCAACTCCTTACAAAGTAGCACCAGCGCACTACTCAAATTTTCTGCTTGAAAATACATAAGTCTTTCTTGATTTAATCGATTAATAATTCTCCTGGCTTGGGCAACTCAGCATTCCACTTCGGAGGGAAGACGAACTCAATCTTCTTCGGACTCTTTTCGTAGGTGTGCTTGATACGTTCATTTCTACCTTTGTTAAAGGACGCTCCCAACCCCTTTGCAAACTTCGATGTTTCACAGAAACAGTTCTGAAGATTTGTAAGAGTAGGAACAGGCTCCCACGGTAACGGGTTCCACTTCATACCTGTCTTTTCACAGAAGTCACCCATCAGCCTTTCAAAGTTATCGTGAACCCACTTGATAGTGCCCACATAGTCATAACGCTTCCCGGACGCTCCGTCAAATGTCCAGCCGATACCTTTCAGCGACCCTGGACCAGTGATGACAAAATCGTTTTCCGAAAAGTTGAACAGGGGTGAATAATTCAGGTCAATGCAATATTGCTGAGCCGTGAAGTCCCCGTATATTTTCATATTCCTGAAAACCCAATACAAGTCCTCAAAGGTCTTCGCCTCTAAGAAGTCATACAGGTGTCCGTTCTGAAAGATTTCGTCCTCAAAGATACGGAAGTGAGCACGATGTTTGCTCATGCCTGTTATGTGCTTATATTGGGGATACTGATAAAAGAAGCAATTCACGATGTATGCATTACCGTATATCGTGTCGCCACTGTCAACTACCTTATCCAAGAACTTCGCTATGTTTTCCAAGCCTGTTTCGTAGGTGATATCCCCGAACTCCTTTTCCAACAAATCCCACGTCTCGTTCTTATTGAAATGCTTGAAAAGCAATATGCGAAAGAACATATCCTCTGGCTCGTATTCTTTACCATTGTAAATCACACGGCTCAACAGGTATTGACTCACACGGTCAAGACAACGATACACGTTGGTGAACTTAAAGTTCCTCAATATGTCATCATCCGTCCATGGAGCCTGTTCCCCATTGTACTTTCGCCAAAAGATATTCATTCTCTCGCACATCCAATATAGATAGTGAAGGAAGTTATCGTTAGGAGTCGGACTGAAATTATTTTCCTTTCTTGCCATTCTCAAATGTTTCAAACGAGTTCTTTTCAATGTAGTCCGACGCTTCACAGAAAGCCACGAACTCTTCACATAGTTCTGACAGCCCAAAGAAATTGAAAATATGAACACCCAAGTCCCAGACCGGAGCGTCATACGGTTGGTCGTGAAGAACCACACAACCGCCAGCCTCATTCACCTCTTCTCCCTCTCTTTGAGCCTTTTCGAAGTCGTGCATAAAGGTTCTGTGCTTTCGCCACATGCAATCTCCCTTAGGAGGCTCGCCAGACCTGTATGCTATCCGAGCACAATACTCATCCCATTGGTCGTCACGGTAATCATACCTGACATGGAGAATGTTCGTAAACTCACTCTCTCCGCATAAATCCAAGGGACGCAATCGCCATGATACAGTTGTTCCTGCACCATCAATCAAAACTCCATGCCCTGCCTTAGACGTTTCCTTCAAGAAGTAGGATAGACCCTCAGCCTTGCACAGTCGCGACGTCATACTGTCGTAACCTTGCCAGCGTCGGATACCGCCATTCTCATAGAATTTCCCAACGAAAACCATATTGAAGTCCTCGGAGTAAACCCCGACTTCCTTTTCCTTTCCGTCAAGTGTCTTAAACTTGTATGGGCGGAGTTTCATACCTAATGATTCGAGGAACTCGAGGAAGAGGTAAACCCTTGTAGATTTACCGCTCCCCGAGATGCCTTTAACCAATACTATGGATTCCCCGTCAACCATTTACTTCTTCTTTGGAGTTTTCTTTGCGGGTGCAGGTTTGGCGTCCTCAGCCAGTTCCAACGCTGTTACACGTTTCTTGATAGGCTTGTCGTCACCGAACTTGACCATACACTTTTCTTTTCCGTCTCCGGACTTGTACAGGCGAGTGATTTCACCAACAGCGTCCTCGCCTTTCAGGATAACTTTCGAACCTACTTTCAGTCCCGGAATTTCTTCCGATTCTTCGAGGTTCTGACGTTTTGTTTCACGAGGAGTCTTGTCGGCTTTCGCTGACTTCTTTTCCTTCATAGACTTGTCTGATTTAGACGGAGTCTTGCGGTTTTTCTGACGTTCCTCGTACTCTGCCTCAGCCTTTGCCAAGCGTTCTTCCTCTTCCGGAGTCAGTTGTTCTTCTGACTGATAGATAGAGTTGCGTTTGTTCTGACGTTTCATTGCTGCTTCAGGTGAACCATCCTCAGGGTCTGGGTCGTCATCAGCGGTTTCTTCTTTCTTCGGAGCAGCCTTTTTCGCAGGAACCTTTTTGTCTTCCTTTTTAGGAGCGGACTTCTTGGCGGGAGCAGCCTTTGCAGGTTGTTCTTCGGCTTCACCACCTAACTTGTCAAGGAACTCTTGAGCCACCTTAACTTCCAATTCACTTGAGTTTTCATTCTCAATGATTTCGTTCAACTGTTCAGCAGTGAACTTTCTGTACTTCATACGAAGTGCCAACGCATTGTTTGCCATAATCGTTTTTACTTTATTAGTTAAAATTTTATTTTCAGTGATGTTTTATCACTTATCTCGGTACAAATATAATGTAAATATCTCGAATAAGTTTTGATTTTCTCGCGAAAAATCGAAATTATTTTTTGCCGGAATGACCAAAACCTCCCGCACCTCGTTCTGTATCAGTCATTTCACTGACATCAGAAACTTCGATAATTTCCTCGACTTTCGCATACGGAGCGAAGACAATCTGAGCAACTCTGTCGCCATTTTCGATTGTCTGTGGTTCTGTTGACAGGTTAATCAACGGAACACCTACTTCCCCACGATAGTCAGCGTCAATGGTTCCAGGAGTATTGATTACGGTCAGACCCTGTTTAACAGCACAACCGCTGCGAGGTCTCACCTGACCCTCGTACCCCTGTTCGATTTCCATGTACAAACCAGTAGGAATGATTTTACGCTCCATAGGAGCCAACGTGATTGAACCCTCGGGAAGATAGGCACGCAAGTCCATACCCGAACTGTCTGGAGTTTTGTACTCCGGCAGAGCATTTGTGCTCTTGTTTACGATTTTTAATTTCATACTGTAAATGATTAAAATGAAATGTTACAACCAATCAAAATTGTTTATAATTGTGATGTCATTATATTTAACGAGAAAATCACCTTTCGAGCCTCGAATTTTGACTTCCTCCTTAGCAGGATTGTTGCTTACGACCTCCATTATCGTCCCTTTATACAGAACTTTGGTATCCCTGTAAAGAATGTACCAACGGTCATAATTTCCCTGAACTCTCCTCTGTTCTTCGTCTTTGTACTGAAACGCTGGAAGACCTTTCTTTCCCCAGAAATTCTTTTCGACGAACTCCGCCACATTATATCCAGGAGTGAATATACTGTCGACGTTGAATTTCACACTCAACTCAATAATGGAATACTATAATAATCTTCAACCGCTTCTTCTTAGCAATATCCGCTGCAACTGACGCATACGTTCCATTACGATATATAGAGGAACGTAATTTGTGAGTCAGATACTCCAATTGAAGCCGTGTCAAAAACTGTCTGTGGCGCAGTCCTTTGTCCTCACAGGTTTCTTCTCTTACTTTGTCCATAATTACTCAAATTTTTATTTCCATAAATATCCTCGATAAGGCAACCCATCCTGGAGTCTTTTCCTTAAAGTATGCCCATTCAATTTCAGTTCTCGTTTGATATCAATTATAGTATTCCATT
>OHCC01001459.1_pt1 | contig 9976 bp, 6 predicted proteins | sample 1577521 | NCBI WGS metagenome assembly OHCC01 (sample SAMEA3879533, study PRJEB24766) | human gut metagenome | biome: human-associated habitat; feature: feces | place: USA | collected 1985/1987
CTTTCGGGTAGAATCTTCCTCCGGTGTGTGATACATTCAGTTCACCTAACCATTCGCTCAGTAATTCTGCAAAATCATAGTTATTATCAATATGCGGCAGAAATTTACGATAGGCAGCTGTCATGGCATCCCAGTCCACTCCGTGCATATTAAGATTGTAGAAACGTTTTTGATGTTGTTTATATACATGATCGAACATTGCCTCACGTTCGGCTGCCAAATCCATTTTCATTTCAGCCTGATAACTGATTGATTTCAATGCATCCGACTTCGCATCCATTTTCTGCATCATCCGGCTTCCCAACAAGAAAATGTCCCCTTTCTTATCCAACATCAATGATGCCCAACCGGTATTGAGTTTGTGCAAACGTTTTGTGTCTTTTTCACGAAGATTCATTTTCCAAAGGTCATAGCCGCCTTCGAAAGCTGAGAAGTAATACAGATTTTCTCCATCTTTTGAAAGAATGGCACTACCTAAATCAGAAGAGTTAGGAGTCAGGCGTACAATACGGTCCTCAATACCGCTGAGTTCCACAACAATATCTTTCTTGTCTGCCTTGTCTTCTTCGGTATCCTCCTTATCTCCTTCTTTGTCTGCCTTTTCCTTTTTAGACTTACTTCCGTCCTTTTTCTTATCACCGTCTTTCTCCTTTGCTTTCTTCTGCTCCTTTTCAAATTCTTTGAGCAGTTCGAAATCCTCTTTACTCAAACGATAACGGTCGTAAGCATCCTGATTCAAGAATACCAGCATCACATCCTGTTGTGAACCCCAAGAAGCATGCGCACGCATACCGTAACGTTCAGTTTGGAAAAGAATAGCGTTTCCGTCCAGTACCCAACGCGGAGAACCGCTAATATATCCGCTGTTAGTCAAGTTGGTAATAGTACCGCCTTGTGCGCTGACAATACCTATATCCGAATAAGGATCATGGCGATTGCCAATAAATTCAAGAGTAAACCATTTGCCGTCCGGCGACCATTCATAGTCGAATCCGCCTCCGGTATTATACCATGTAGAACCGTCCGTCACTTGACGAACTTTCTTCGTCTTTAAGTCAAGTACCATTAAGCGGTTACGGTCTTCGATAAAAGCCAGCTCCTTACCGTCCGGAGAATATTGCGGATAAGCACGTTCCACTGTTTTTGAAGGAAGCAAGACTTCTTCCTCGATAAGAGTTGCATTAGGGAAATTGGCTTCTTCCTTACGGGCTATTTTGGCGGTGTAAAGTTGCCAGTTACCCGTCCTTTCACTGGCATAGACCAGCGTCCGGTTATCCGGGGCAAAGGACACAGCGGCTTCTTTTCCCGGAGTATTCGTGATTTGCTTTGTTGTAGTGTAATCCGTCGAAGTGACAAAGACATCACCACGCACAATGAAAGCAACCTGTTTGCCGTCCGGAGATACGGAAGCGGAAGTAGCGCCCTGAGAAAATTTGAGGGAAGCAATCTCCTTTTCATCATCCCGGACAAGTTCGACGTTTACTTTCTTCGGACGGGCATTGGCTTCCTGTGTATAAAGCTCTCCGTCATAGGTATAACACAATGTACCTTTATCACTGATTGACAAGAAACGTACCGGATGCGTACGGAATGTAGTTATCGTTTTTACCTCTTGAGGCACATTCGACGTTTGCGAAGTATTCAGTGAAAAGTTATAAACATTGAATGAGCCGCCGTTGCGCTCGCTAAGAAAATAGACAGAATTGCCGTCGGGCGCATACACCGGATTGCGGTCTTCCCCTTCCCGGTTCGTTAGATTGGTATGTTTTCCCGATTGTGTGTTATACAGCCAAATATCTCTGGTTATAGAAGAAGTATGGTGTTTTCTCCATTCATCTTCAAAACCTTTACGGTCCTGATAAAGGAAGTTTTTTCCCGATTTATCAAAGCATACCCATTCGGCAGGAGTAGCCAACACTTGTTCGGTACGTCCTCCGGCAACGGGTACTTTATATAGTTCGGTCATAGCCGATGTAGGGAAGAGGGCACTCTTTGCCGGGTCTTGAATGGAAGCGGAAAATAAGATATACTTGCCGTCCGGAGTGAATGCCGAGGGAAGTTCGCCAGCTGAGTTAGAAGTCAGGCGTTGGGCGGTTCCTCCGTTTGCGGGCATCACAAATACATCGAAGTTGCCATATCTGTCGCTTGCAAAAGCTATCTGTTTACCATCGGGCGACCATACCGGGGTACATTCGTAAGAATCTTGTGTGGTGAGTTGGGTAGCTGTACCACCTTGGGCAGGCATTTTATAAATGTCTCCTTTATAGCAAAACACGATTTCTGTACCGTCGGGTGAAATGCGCACGTCACGCATCCACAGAGGAGTGGCGGCTTGACTGGCAATGGCTGTAAAGCCGAAGGCAATGTAGGCAAGTATTTTCTTCATAATAAGGATGTATATAAGATGTTTAAGTTACGTATATAGATTTATTTTATCCCTCTGGCTTTATAGATCAACTCTTTGGCATTGTTGATGCTTTGGAACTTCTCTTCGGCGGCTTTCTTTATATCTTCGCCCAACATGGCTACTTTGTCGGGATGGTGTTTTAAAGCCAGACGGCGATAGGCGGCACGTATTTCGTCGTTGGTGGCGGTAGGTTCTACTTCGAGTACTTTGTATGCTTCGTCCAGTGAGTTGCCGCCCAAGTTGAGCATTGATTCCACTTCTTGTGCCGAGAGTCCCATGTACTGTGCCACTTCTTTCAGTGCTACTATTTCTGCACTGCACACGTTACCGTCGCTTTTGGCTATGTTTATCAGGAAATCAAGTAGCTGCAAGCGGGCTTCGTAGGGCAGATTAGCGGCGATTTGTGCTCCGCAGTCACGGATGGTATTCTTAAAAGCCAGGGGATTTTGCCTGTCCATCTGTTTACGTTGCTCAAATAGGTTGAGCAGAATTTGCTCGCCTTCGCTAATGGCAGAGTCTCCGAAGTTTATTTTCAGGAAACGGCGGACATACTCCATTTCGCTATGCATTACCTTTCCGTCTGCTTTAATAATATAAGAAGCCATGACCAGCATGGAGAAAAGAAAACTATTCCGTTGACCGGCATATCTGGAACTTGCCGTCTGGCCTTGATCATAATCACTGCCTGTTGAGCCTGTGTTTATATCGAATAATGACCCCAGTGCATATCCTGCTAAAGCCCCCAGCGGTCCTCCGGCCATAAAGCCTATGATTCCGCCAATCCATTTTGCTGCTCCCATAAATTTTGTATTTAGAATGCAAAAGTAAACATTCTTACTCAAAAATTACATTGTATTTCTATAAAAAGTCTCTCACCAAAGTTTTGTGTCAACTTTGAAACTGCGTATTCCTTTCTCTATACTCAATTGTGAGAATAAAGGTTTTAAACGATAATTATGGCTGCCTGACAGATATTTCGTATTTTTGACGAGTGTCTGATTACATATAGCATTACTAGTTCTGATAAGAAAATTGCAGAAAATGAATATAACTCCAATATCCAGTAATAAGAAGCAATACTTGGATTTGCTTTTGCTTGCCGATGAGCAGGAATCTATGATAGACCTCTATCTGAACCGTGGTGAAATGTTTGTGCTTGAAGATAATGGGGTAAAGGCTGTGTGTGTGGTTACTGATGAAGGTAACGGAGTTTGCGAACTAAAGAATATTGCTGTTGTGCCCGAAGCTCAGCGGAAAGGGTACGGCAAAACATTGATTAAGTATCTGATAAGGCATTACTCGGGAAAATATCACAAGTTAATAGTAGGTACAGGTGATGTTCCCTCTTCTCTTGGATTTTATGTTAGTTGTGGTTTCAGTTATTCTCATCGTGTAGAGAATTTCTTTACTGATAACTACGATCATCCGATAATTGAAGATGGTATCTTGTTGAAAGATATGGTTTATCTGAGTCGTGAGTTGCTTGTTTAGATTGAAGTTGTTTTGCAGATACAATCTTCCAGATGGTCGTTCACAAAGCCGGCTGCCTGCAAAAAAGCATAGCAGATGGTTGATCCAAAGAACTTGAATCCTCGCTTTTTCATGTCTTTGCTCATTGCATCCGATTCAGGAGTTGCGGCGGGAACTTGGCTCAGTGACTTGAAATTGTTGACAATGGGTTGCTGCTTGGGGAAGAATGATAAGGTGTACTTGTAGAAACTGCCGAATTCTTTCTGAATAGCCATAAATAGTTTCGCATTGTTGATGGTGCTGTTGATCTTCAATCTATTCTTGACGATTCCATCAAATTGCATCAAACGTTCAATGTCTTCTGATGTCATTTGCGCTACTTTCTCCACATCGAAGTGATGGAAAGCTTCTCGATATCCTTCACGTTTTCGGAGGATAGTAATCCAAGATAGCCCTGCTTGAGCACTCTCGAGTACCAGAAACTCAAATAAGGTTTGGTCGTCAGTAACGGGTTTACCCCATTCTTCGTCATGGTATTTTATATATACTTCATCTGTTCCGGCCCAGCCGCAACGTGCGTTTATTAGATCTTTCATACCTCACTATTCTATTTATTTGATACAAATGTATACACTTATCTGTGTACGCACAAACTTAATTGGTTAAAAGTGAACTGCTCGTCGGCAACTCACTTTTTATCCAAAGGGTGGTTGATGCTTTCGGCCATCACTTGCCCGTCGAACAATTGAATGGTGCGGTGGGCATAGGTGGCATCACGTTGCGAATGGGTGACGATGATGATGGTGGTTCCCTGGCGGTTGAGCTGGCTCAGTAGTTCCATGACTTCTATGCCGTTCACTGAGTCCAGGTTACCGGTGGGTTCGTCGGCAAGGAGCAGTTTGCAGTCGGCCACTACGGCGCGGGCAATGGCTACACGTTGTTGCTGCCCACCGGAGAGTTGCTGGGGGAAGTGGTTGGCACGGTGCAGCAGGTTCACTCTTTCGAGTACTTTCATCACTTTCGCTTTGCGTTCGGCTTTCTTCATGCCGAGGTAGACAAGGGGGAGTTCTACGTTTTCGTAGACCGAGAGCTCGTCAATCAGGTTGAAACTTTGGAAGATGAAACCCAGGTTGCCTTTACGAAGGGCAGTCAGTTGGTTTTCGCTCATTTTCTCTACCTGTTGCCCTTCGAAGGTGTAGGAGCCAGAAGAAGGAGTGTCGAGCGTACCTAATATATTGAGTAAGGTTGATTTCCCACAACCCGAAGGTCCCATGATGGCAACGAATTCTCCTTGTTTAATATGCAGAGAAACTTCGTTCAATGCTTTGGTCTGTACTTCTTCAGTAGTGAAGAACTTGGTCAATTTTTCAGTTTTAATCATATCAGTTGTTTTTAGATTCATTATTCATACTTTAATATACGCATCGGTTTCAGGCGGATGGTGCGCCACACTTGCTGTAATACGGTGGCGAAAGCAATTAGCATTAGTAGCACGAAGGTCATTGCATACACCCACCACGGCAAGGTGATATGGAATGCGTAAGTCTCCAGCCAACCGTTCATCAGTACTGCCGATATAGGGATTCCGATGATGGAAGCCAGTACGGTGAGTAGTAGCAATTCTCGGGTGAGCACAAAGAACAGACTTTTCTTATTTGCTCCCAGTACCTTGCGTATGCCTACCTCTTTGGTACGCGACAGGGTAGAGAAAAGTGTCACAATCCACAGTCCCAGGCATGCCACGAATACGGCAAGCAAAGAAGCACCGGCAAATATCCAACCGAAGTTGCGGTCGGACTTGTAGATGAACTCATTGAAATCTTTTAAAAAGAAATAAGAGAACAGCGAGGTGGGGAAGTACTCACGATACATCTGCTCTATTTGGGTTACGGCGGCGGCATCGCTTTCACTTGTCATACGGATGGAGATATAAGGTGTGGCGATGAAAGGAACACGTTCTTTCAGGAAGAAGATGATGGGTTTATAGGCAACGGCAAGTGATTGCTGGTGATAATTTCGCACCACACCGATAATCTCGAGAGGCTCGCTTACAACCTCCATTTTCAATAGTTGTCCTAAAGCAGCCTCGGGCGAATCGAAACCTAGTAGTTTGACCGCCTCCTCATTGAGTACAATACGGTTCATGTCACCTCCATAGTTTTCGGAGAAGCTGCGTCCGCAGATCATTTGTGGCATGTAAGTATTCAGATAATCGTAATCTACGGAGAACATCTGTATCAGTTTTGCCTGTGAAACATCGCTTCCATAAGGGCGGTTGGTGAAGTAATTGGCAACTTCCACACCCGGCACTGCTCCCGAAACGGTGACATGACTCACATCGGAGCGTTGCTTGAGGCGCTTGGTGAAACTCTCCATGCGAAGTGCCAGTCCGTCGGTGAACGAAGGATACTTGATGACCAATATCCGTGAGTCCTGGTCGGAAGCTGCCTCACGTTGCATGTAGCGCACTTGTTGCACTACTGTAAATGTACCTGCTATCAGTATGAACGATGCCAGAAACTGTACCACGATAAGTACTTTTCTTATCCGGTTGCCCCGTTTGCCATGTAGCAGTTTTCCCCGCATGATTTCGGATGGACGGATGGTCACCATCAGCCACGACGGATAAAGTCCTACAGCCAATGTACCGATGACTACTACCACGGCAACAATTATCCAAAAGGTGGGCAGTACAAGTAGGTCTGCGCCAAATTCCTGTCCCGCCCAGCGATACAACAAAGGAAGCAGAAGTTCCAACCAACCGAAAGCAACAAGTACAGCCAGTAGATTCATAAAGCCCGATTCAAGAAGCCCCTGGATAATGACCTGACGGCGTGAAGCTCCGAATGCCTTGCGAAGTCCGAATTCACGGCCTCGTTCAAGGAAGCGGGCTATAGTCAGATTCAAAGCGTTAGCCCATCCTATCAGTAGCAGGGTGACTGCCATTACAGCAAGTATCAGCACAGCTGTGCGGCTCCCCTTTACTTCTTTCTCATATGCCTTTTGAGGTGTCAGGTGTATATCCGTCAAAGGAATCAGTTCTACTGACCAGGTCTTATGCTTCAGTGCGTCGGTCTTGTATTTATCGGATATGCTGCGGAAAGCTTCTTCTATCTCTCCCGGAGTCTTTCCGGGCATCAGCCGGAGGTATGTATATACTCCGTGGATGTACCAGATGTCTTGACGCTCCTTGGGTATCGTATTGAAGGACAACAGGAAATCGTAGTGTAAATGCGAGCGTACCGGCATGTCGGCAATCACTCCTGTTACTTCGAAGTTCTGTTGTGACGAAGCAGTGCTGAAGGTCAGTATCTTGCCTATCGGTTCTTCTTCACCGAAGTAGCGGCTTGCGGCACTCTCGGTTAGTACTACTGTGTTGGGACGGGTTAACTGCCCGGTTTTCTCTCCTCTTATAATCGGAAAATTGAATAGCTCGAAGAATGCGGGCTCGGTGTAGCAATAGCGCTCTTCGGCAAACTTACGTTCGAAGTAGCTCACTACCTGTTCACGGTCTTGGGCGGTGACACGGACATACTTTTCGATACCTGCAATCTCACGGCTCATGGCCGGGGCATGTCCATAAGCGGTGGTAGCCCAGTTATCAGTCAGGTTTTCACCTTCGTACAACCGGCTTTCTACTCGATAAACACGGCTGGAATCATGAAACGAATCATAACTAAGTTCCGACCATACATAGAGTAGTATAAGAAATGCGGCTGCCATACAAACCGACAGTCCTGCGATATTTATCAATGTCAGAGATTTCTTGACCCGTTGGCTTCGTATCACTTGTGAGAAGTAATTCATAAGTTTTCAGTTTTAAGTTCTTTACTTTTAAGTTGTTGAGTATGTTATCTCAATATCAGTTTCTCGTTGTCACCAAAAAGCTCGTAGCCAGAGATTATCACTTTATCTCCTGCTTTCAATCCTTCGGTTACTTCATAGTATTGCGGATTCTGTCGTCCGATACGTATGGGGCGCTTGGTGGCAAATTTACCATTTTCATCTACAACATACATCCATCGCCCGCCTGTAATTTGAAAGAATCCACCGCGCGGCACAAGGATGGATTGAGTAGGGGCACCCAGTTGGAGATTGATATGATAAGTCTGTCCGGCACGTATGTTTTCAGGGCGGCCTGCGGTGAATTGCAGGTCGGTACGGAACTGTCCTTCTTTTACTTCGGGATAAGGCTTGGTTACTTCGAGCTTATAATTGGCGCCGTCGCGGTCGAAGTTGGCGGGCAGTCCCACGACAACTCTTTCTACATAATGCTCGTCAATTTGTGCCTGTACTTTCAAGTCAGGGGTGATAATCTGTCCGATATGCTCGCCGGCGGCTATGGATTGACCTATTTGTGCATCGAGGTTTCCTACCTGTCCGTCGATGGGAGCTTTCACTTTCAGGTTTTCTATGCGTTCGCGTACCAAGGCTAGGCTTCGTTTCATGTTGCGGATGTTCTCGTCCAGACTGTGAATCTGGCTTTCGCGGAAGATATTGTCCTGGCGGATGCGTTCATCTATCACTTCCAATTGCTCACGGGCGGCATCGTATTCCTCCTTGGCAAGACGGAAATCTTCTTGGGCAATGAGTTGTTCTTTGATGAGGCGGGAATATTGCTCGTATCGCCGTTGCTTTGCGGCAAGGTCTTTGTTCAGCCCGATGCGCTCCTGTTTCAGCCGGAGGCGTTCTTGCTCCATGCTGATGCGGGTATTGCGAAGTTCGTTCTCCTGATAGGCAAGGTCAGCTTCACTCTGCATGATACCGATGTTCAGCAAGGGATTGCTTAGGCGGAGGATGACGTCGCCGGCTTTTACTTCGGCGCCTTCTTCTTTCAGGCGTTCTTCCACGCGGCCGCCTTCGATGGCATCCATGTAGATGATGCGGTTGGGCATTACCTGGCCGATGACGCGGATGTAATCGTTGAATTCGGCACGGGTAACGGTGGCTATGGTTAAGCGCTCTTTCTCTACAGTCATCGAAGAGGCTGTATCACGGAAAAGGAAGTAAAGGACGATTGCAACCAGTACCGCTCCTCCTGAAAGAAAGTAGAGATGTTTGCGCTTTATTCCACGCTTGGGTTTGATAAGGGTATCCATAGAGTGTATAATTTTTATATGTATAATCAGTGTTTTGAGAGTTGATTGTAATCGATACTATTGCTATAATGAATGCGGACCGAAGTATCCTGTGCGGTAGTATTCTTCCAGTTGTATATTCATTTCTGCCTGCAACCGCACACGGATAAGTTCGGCTTTGGCCGAGATAAAGCGGTTGCGGGCTTCCATCAGTTGGAAGACGGAGATGAGCCCTTCTTCCCACTTTCGTTCAGACTCTTTCAATACCAGTTTTTCAGCATTCAGTTGCAGGATGGCTTGCCGGTGTTCCTGATATCCGGCATGGAGCGAGAGAACGGTTTGTTCTACTTCGGTATAGAGTTGCTGTTCGGCTTGCTCTTTCTCATTTTGCCATCTGTAGATGTTGAGTTTTTGTTTGCGCATCTTGGTGAGGCGCTCCAGTCCGCTCAGCAGGGGGAAGGAGATGCCTATACCTATATATTTACCGAGATTGTCATTCAGTTGTCGGGACGAATACCCGTCGAAGTAGTTGGATGCCATTGAGAAACGAGCATAAACGGTGGGCGAGAATCCACCTCCTGCCATGGCGTATTGTTTTTGCGCGGCTTTTCTTTGTAAGTCTGCTATTTGGAACGAAGGCATTACTCCGATTGATTGGGTGTACAGGTTGTCTGTTTCCGGTATAAGGATAATTGGTAGCTGCTCATAATCAATGGTATCTTGTATTGCCAGCGTATCGCCTTCCTGCATATTCAGTAATTGTTTCAGTTGGAGCAGGGAGAGCCGGTAACTATTCTCACGCAACTGGCAGCGATAGATATCTCCTTCGCGGCGAGCCTTGACTTCCTGCAAGTCCGATAAGGACTTCAGACCGAGTTCGGCAAAGGATTCGGTTTGTTTCAGGTAACGTTCGCTCAGGGTGGCTTGCTCGTGGGCTAAGTGGAGCAATCTTTCTTCGAGCAGTACCTTGTAGTAAGTGTCCGTCACCCGGTAAGCCAGTTCGTTTTGTTGCTCTTTCAGT
>OHCC01001466.1_pt1 | contig 9915 bp, 8 predicted proteins | sample 1577521 | NCBI WGS metagenome assembly OHCC01 (sample SAMEA3879533, study PRJEB24766) | human gut metagenome | biome: human-associated habitat; feature: feces | place: USA | collected 1985/1987
TCACTTGACGGAAAAATCACAGGCGTATAAAAGGGCTTGAGATAACAAACGGTGGTGATATTACACTGCGTATCGGTCATTCCGAAAAACTCAAAGTGAAAACCGAGCCGTCAGACACGGAATATGCGCTGTCATATGTCAGTGCGGATACATCCGTTGCGACCGTTTCACTTGACGGAAAAATCACAGGCGTATCGGACGGAAAAACCGAAATTACGGTAAGCAGCGGAGAGCTTTCCGACAGTATTATCGTTATTGTAAAGAAGGATATAATCGAAAAGCTCGATGTATCTCTTGCGGCTCTGTCGCTTGACGGCGGAGAGGAACAGAAGGTCACTGCAAAACTGACCCCCTCTGACGCAAAGGATGTATCGCTCAGCTGGAAAAGTGCCGACACGGAAGTTGCAACCGTTGACAAGGACGGAAATATAAAGGGAGTGAACACGGGCGAAACAACCGTCACCGTTACCGACTCCGTAACAGGACTTTCAAAGGATATAAGCGTCACTGTGAACGGACTTGAGCTGCCCGATTCGATGGAATTTGACAAAAAGAGCGTTACTCTTGAGGTCGGAGAGGTATATAATTCCGTTTTAAAATTCTCGCCTGAGGATATCACACACACAAGCGCCATATACTATACCAGCGACTCATCGGTAGCGTCTGTCACAAACGAGGGTGTTATCACAGCAAAAAGCGAGGGCAGTTGTACTATTGAGGCGTACTACGAAAATGATTTCCGACTTGTTGCTACTATGGAGGTGAATATCATAGATCCGTATGTAATAACACAGCCCGAAACAACCGTTCCCGAAACTCCGAAGCCCGAAACATCAAAGCCGTCAGCCCCGTCATATAACGGCTCGCACAAAATGGAAGTTATAGACGGCATTACTTATTTTGACGGTGTTATGATAGCAAACAAGACATACACTCTGCCCGCAAGCTATAACCCCGGTGTTCAGCCTGTCGCTATGGACGCTTTCTACGATATGCAGGCTGCCGCAGCCGCTGACGGCATTTCGCTGTGGATTTTATCGAGTTTCCGTTCCTATGAGGATCAGGACGTTATATACAACCGCTATGTTGCGCAGGACGGCAGAGATGCCGCAGATACATATTCTTCACGTCCGGGTCACTCCGACCACCAGACAGGATACACATTCGATCTTAATTCTCTCGAACAGGACTTCCAGTACGATCCCGCAGGCAAATGGCTTGACAAGAACTGCTACAAGTACGGCTTTATCATCCGTTATCCTAAGGGCAAAGAAAGCTCAACAGGCTATATGTATGAGCCGTGGCATGTAAGATACATCGGCGTAGACCTTGCCACAAAGGTAACGCAGAGCGGTCTTTCGCTTGAAGAATATTTCGGGATAACGTCACAGTATCAGGACTGACGTGAAAATTCAATGCCGTATAAATTGAGGCGGTCACTGCGTAACAGCAATGACCGCCTTGTTTTTTTATTTCTGCCTCTTGTCGCCCTTTTTATCGGTCAGCAGAGGCTTTATCAGCCTGTATATCTCGCCTGCACGGGTAGTGCCGTATTTTTTCACGATACGGTTATTTATGCCCGACTTAGTAGTAAGCTCATTGATACACTTCTCGACAAACTCAAGCTCATCGCTGTTTGTTATCAGCTTTTCAAGCTCGGAATGAAGCCTGCTGTGTTCTCCGGATTCTTTAGCCTGTTCAAGGCAAACGGCTGAGCAAACGTTTACGTTCTTATCCTGCCAGAACCTTCCCACAAGCTCGAAAGCCTTATCGTTTGAAATAATGCAATAATCTTCCTCAGGAGCTTCTCGTATCATATATCCGAGATAGGAAACAAGCTGAAAATCAAGCGCATTTTTCATTCCCACCTGTGCCTCGACATAAAATATATCGGCTTTGCTCTCGGTTATTCTTTTATGCATATTGAATGTCAGCACACCTGCGTGTTCACTGTAAAAGATATAGCACTTGTCCTTCTTGCTAAGCTGTTCTATTCCCTTAAGCCCGTCTGAGTGAACATTTTCAAAATCAATAAGATATATCATAAACGCTCCTGTCAGTTTAAATCTTTATGTTCTGCATATTGGTTACGGTGCGGATATATCTGTCGTATTTGTCGCACACGGTATTCACATCGCCGAAAGCTATCTGCTTTCCCTTGTCAAGCCACAGCACCTTATTGCAAAGTCTGCGTACCTGCGGAAGTGAATGTGAAACAAACAGAGTACAGCAACCGCTCTTGATAATGTTCATCATAGTCGCCTCGCTCTTTGCCCTGAAAGCCGCATCACCTACGGAAAGTACCTCGTCGAGTATCAGTATCTCGGGCTCCATAAGGCAGGATATTGAAAATGCAAGACGTGACTTCATACCGGACGAAAGCTGCTTGAAGGCTCTGTTTTCAAACTCGGTAAGCTCCGCATATTCAAGTATGTCCTTGTACTTTTCGGTAACGAATTCCTTTGTATAACCGAGCATCGCTCCACGCAGAAAAATGTTTTCCTTTATTGTAAGGTCAGGGTCAAAGCCCGATCCGAGCTCCAGCAGTGCCGCTATCTTTCCGTTTACGGTAACACTGCCCTTTGCAGGCTTCATAATGCCGGATATTACTTTCAGAAGGGTCGATTTTCCTGCACCGTTCGTGCCGATTATCCCGAGAAAATCGCCTTCGTCAAGGCTGAACGAAACATTGTCTACCGCAGTAAACTGCTCGGTCTTTATGTCCCTCTTTATCTTTTTGATAAGATATTCCTTAAGTCCGATCTCTCTGAAATTGCTTATCGTATACTGAACCGTAACGTTCTTTACATCAATTACCATTTATATTCCTCATCAATAATAATATACGAACTTCTGCTCTGTCTTGCTGTGGACAAAATATCCTATACCAAGCATACCCAGTGCAAACGACAGACAGATAATATGCTCCGTTAAACTCGGAACGGATGCCTGCATAACAAGCTGACGCATATATGATATATAGTGATATACGGGATTTATGTTGAATACGAACCTCAGCTCCTCGGGGAAGTGCTTGACTTCATAGAAGATAGCCGACATATACATCAGAAGCATTGTAAATATCTGGTAAAGATACTGCATATCCCTGAAGAACACGAAAAGTGCGGACAGGATATAGCTCATTCCTATATTGAAAATAATTAGACAAAGTATCGGGTAGATTATCAATAAAAGATGCAAGCCGAAGGTTATCTTGCAGAATATCATAAATGCAAAATAAACAATCAGTGTAAGAAGGAAATTAAAGATTGCCGCAGAGTTGGACGACAGCACAAAAAGGCTTTTAGGCACTTTGACTTTTGACAATATCGCCCCGTTTGAATACATCGAGAACATACCGTTAGTAGTCGCATTGGTGAAGAAGTTGAACATCAGAGTACCTGTGAGCAGGTAGATTACAAATCCCGAATCAAGACGGTGGAATATATATCCGAACACAAAATACTGAACAAGGAACGTCAGAAACGGAAAAATTATGCTCCACAGCACGCCGAGAAGCGTTCTTTTATATTTCTTCTTGAAATCACGCTTTGTCAGCTCTTCAAATAGGAATCTGTACTGCTTCACCTTTTGCTTGAAGGTCATATTCGCACTTGTATTGATAGATACGCTTGCCTTTTCGGCTTTTTCCTTAGGCTTTTCATCAGCGTTTCCGAATATTGTCTGCGACTTATTCTCCTGTTTCCCGGCAGCTTTTACCGCAGGCTTTTCCTTTGACGGTTTTGCCGGTGCAACGCTGTCATGCGATGCATTCAATCTATGCTTTACAGGCTTTTCATCATCTTCAAACTCCGAAAGGCTTTTGTAATGTACATCACTATCCGGTTTTTTTACTTTTGGGGACTCTGCCGCTTTCGGTGCCTGCTGTGCAGGTTCTTTCGGCCTTCTCTGCCCTTCACCGACAACACCCTTCAGATGCTGAAGGTTCTCTGCGGATATTTCAATGGTATTTTCTTTACCCTGTGTTTTTTTCTTTTCGTCTATAGAATTAAGTATCATGGTCGCACCCGGCGCTGACTGTGACGGTGCTTTCTTGTCCGCAACGCCTGAGCTTTTTGCGGTTTTCTTGCTTACGTCATTGTCACTGCCGATTTCAGCCAGTATATCGTCAATACTGAATTTATCGCTCAATCGTAATTCAACTCCCTTAACAGTAGCTTATCACATAGTTTTTCCAAGCATCAAAATAACAATTAATTTTACCACATTTCCGCGTTTATTACAATGTGCAATTGCAACAAAGAAAAAATTGCAGAAAGTGCTTCGTTATACAGATTATGTTCCCGCCCGTTTATACTCCGGTAGTCTTTTCTTTCAGCCTTATCATTGCTTTACGGGGTATAAATCCGAGCAAAATCGGTTTCAGTGCATAAAAGAATCCGACGGGCATAAGGCCGAGCCTTTTAAAGCCCTCTGTCCTTACTTTGAATTCGTCGCACCTCATCGAAAACGAAACACGTCTTGTTGACTTATCATAATGAAATCTGTACAGCTTCTCAGGCAGATTTGCGGACTTGAAACCGTCTGCACAAAGCCTCATAAATAAATCGTAATCTTCGTATTTTCGGTTTTTGCCGAGCGTTCTGTAACGCTCTTTATCGAAAACCTCACGTCTGAACATCATACTGCCGTGAATAAACGGCGAATTGAACAGAAAGCTCCTCTTGTCAACGGCTTTAGGCATTATACGCTCGCCGTATACGCCCTCACCCGACGAATAAAGTTCGCAATTTGTTCCGATGAAATCAATATCACTGTGATTTTCAAGGTACTCGGTCTGTTTTTCAAACCTTCCCGGAAGGCTGATGTCGTCATCGTCCTGCCTTGCGATATATTTTCCGCTTGCAACATCAATACAGGCATTCAGAGCCGCCGCAAGTCCTTTGTTTTCCTTGAAGGAAATCAGCTTCACACGGCTGTCTTTAATACTGTCAAGCGTTTTACCTATGCCGTTTTCAGACCCGTCATCACATATTATAAGCTCAATATCGGATACCGATTGCGACAAAACCGAGCCGACAGCACTTAAGAGCATATCGGTTTTGCTGTTATGCACTCCCATTATTACTGATATTAACGGCATAATTTTCTTCTCTCCCTGAGCAGTCTTAGCCTTTCCCATTCCCGCACGCTGAGCCTGTAAACCCACGCAGGCTTACACCCTGTCAGTACAATACTGCCGTACAGCCAGTAAATATATTTATCGGGATAAATGCTTTTTCCTTTTTTCTTTCTGATAATTCTGACAGGCAGAAGAATATTTGAAATACTGCCTTTACAGTTTCCCGCAAGGCACTGAATCTTCGCTTCGGTCACATCATCGCTGAACGGGAACGCTCCCAGAATTTCCGCCTCCTGTTTATCGGGCTTGTACATAAGAGCCTTTAGAAGTCGGGCGGATATATCTCTCATTTTGCATATCGGGATATAATTTTCATTTTCACACGCATATTCCGTAAATCTTACAGCTGTTTTCGTCTGTATTTCAGCCATTTTTACCATTTCTGTGTTTGCATCGGACAGCACGGGAATGATTTTTCCGTCGCATTCCCTGTACCCTGTAGTCATACCGTGCGGCGCACTGCAAAAACACTCGAACAGATTATTGCAAAAGGTCGGAACATATTTATACGCATCGGTCACATCAAACAGGAACGCCTTATAATTATCGTTCTCACGTCTGTAAAGCCCGAAATAATATCCGATAATATTTTCGTCCGTTCTGCCGTTTACAAGCGCTGTCAGCGTTTTCTGCACAGTACCCATCCAGCCGCTGTCAACAACGGCGATTTTTCCTTTTTCGAATAAACCGCTTTGCTCAAAATATTTCATTATATTATGATAATTGTTTTCGGAATTATTTTTTATTTTACAAAGCAAAGCAGGATCGTTTTTAATTTTCTCGCAAAATGCGGAATATTCGCTGTCGCTGAGGTCTTTATTTTCGTCATTAGAAAAACCGATTTCTTTGTAAACCTCTGCACGTTGACGATTATCAAGTCCTGCTCTCTTTAAAAAATTCTTTGCACTCTTTAATGTATAGCCTGTAAATAATCCTGCGTTTTCGAAATCCTCCGCTGTTTCGCACTTGTAATAAAGCGCATTGCGAAGCGAATAGCGTGAAACATAAAGATAGCTCGTCTGTATTTTGAGTTTTTTTCTTTCGATTATTATATCCGCTATCTGATTTAAAATATATCCGTCACGGGAAAGAAAAAATATTCTGTTTATATTATTCTTTTTTACGCTGTCGAGAATATAGCAGACATAACAAAACAGCACAGGTGCGGTAACGTATGCCGTGACCTGTGCCGGAACATTATTCTGCAAGTCTTCATTCGTATCGTTTGCCGTCTTATCTGCCGCATCAAGAAGTGACGGACAGCAGGATAACAGCCTTCTGTATTTATCTGTTTTCACCCGACAACACTTCCGTTTCAGTTTTTAGCATTGGTATATCAACGTATTTTGCGTAGATCCCTGCCATTTCGGCAAGCGAATTTTCAATTCCGTATTTATCGGCACAGGAATATCCGTTTCTGCCGAGCTTTTTGCATAACTCATCGTCCGAGCTTAACAAATGCACTGCCTTAATAAACTGTGACACGTTGTTGCACTCGCACACAATGGAATTCTCGCCGTTTACCGCATATTCTCTCGTTCCTCTGTTATCCGAAACGATGAGCGGAAGACCCGCTCCCATAGCCTCTATAGCCGCAAGTCCGAGTCCCTCACGGTAGCTCGGGAAAATAAACGCATCCGCCCCGTGCAGAAGCTCCTTTGCGTCATAGCGGTAGCCTGCGAATATAATCCTGTCGGTACAGCCAAGCTCCTTTACAAGCTCCCTGCACTTATCCATACTTTTGCCTGTGCCGCAGATAAGCATATATACACCCTTGTTGGCGGCGACCGCCATTATTGAGCATTCAACATTCTTGTTCTCATTTATCTCGGAATTTGACATTACCAGAAAAGCGTCGTGCGGTATTCCGAATTCATCCCTTATATCTTCTCTTGTACGGGTAGAATTTCTGACACGGCTTAAATCAATGCCGATACCGGAAATTTTATATGCATCGCATTTTTTGTTGCGGCACATTTTCTTTGCCGCAAGATAGTCTTCTTCATTTATCGTGATAATTCCGTCGGTGTAACGAATCATAGCCTTTTCTACGCTATAGTATAAGCGGCTTATCTTAGGTGCGCCCTTGTAGAAATGAAAGCCGTGAGCGGTATAAAGCACCTTTGTGTTGTGCTTTTTCCTTGCGGTTCTGAAAGCATAACGTGCAATAGCCGCAGCCACAGGCGTGTGGCAATGCACAAGCTCGTACTCGTTTTCTTCTATCAGCTTGCGTAATTCCTTATATGAGCGGAAATTCTGCGTTGCAAACGGCGAACGGTAAAACGGAACTATGTAATATTCGTCACAGTATGGTATATGTCTTGCTTCTTCCGGCTCAAAATCATCGCCTGCGCATACATGAACCTTGTATCCGTGCTCCTTGAACCACTTCATATAAGGCAGATGGAACTGTATGATATGCTTTTTGGTAACAGACGCAACAAATAACACGGTCTTACTCATAAATACAGCCCCTATCCGAAAAATAAATAAAAACCGAAATACAACTATTCAATCGTATACACTGCTTTAATTTTACTATATCATCGGAGAAAAGTCAATATTATTTGGGAGAAATGCACTATGTGAGCAAAATTTGAGAATATGGCGCAAAAAGCAGGCGCTTATTGCACCTGCTTTATATCTATCTTCCTCTTTTATTGCTCAAAAACGGCTGAATTATCGCAATTATCTGCTCCGCCCTGTCCTTACCGTACTTTACGGTTATTCTCCTGGTTATTCCCCGTACCGTTATAAGTTCAGAAATACACTTGTTGACGAAATTGCATTCATCCTCGTCATCAAGCACAGCTTCCAGTCCGTTGTCGCTCGCCGGCACTCTTTTTTCAGCCGGCAGTTCTTCCTGCGCATCTGCCCATACATCGGTATCCTCAGGCTCTGTCACGTTTTGCGCTTCGTTTATCTCTGTTTCGGACACCTGTTGTGACGCAATATTTGCGGCATCTGCACTATCCTTTACAGGAACGCTCATAACTTTGTCAATTGTAGCGTCACCTACAATCTTCTGAACGATCCTGTAAACTTCTCCGCCTCTGATTGTTCCGAAATGCTTGCTTAGAATATTATTGAATTGCTTTTTGTCGATTTTCTTTTTCAAGCATTCATCGACAACGATCATCTCGTTTTCATTTAAACCGTGTTTCCCGATTTTCTCGAAAACATTGTTTTCTTTGAACAGCCTTAAACGTTCGCTGTCGTATCTGCAGTCAACCACAGGCGACAAAAGGTTACGGATTTCCCTCGCCCTTCTCTTTCCGAGCTTTGATGTCAAATATTCCTGTGTTTGTGTAAGCGAAGGCATTCTTCGGTAAGCTCTTTGCGTCAGCACTCTCTCATAGCTGTTTGTAAGCATCTGTCCGATATAATCGGATATATTTTTTTCGTTGCTGTTCATAAAAAGCAGTTCACTAAAATCCTCCAGGACGTCTGCATCGACATTTTCCTTACACCAGTAATCTGTAGCGCAACAGAACATTTTATCTCCGGATACAACGTAAAAATGCTCATCGGGATGTTTTGCGACCAGATAGCCCAGAAAGGTGACAAGCTGAAAATCGAGTGCATTTTTGCCGTGTGCATCAACCATTTTGTAGTAGAATTTTGCTTTGCTCTCAATGATTTTCTGATGCAGGTCAAAAGACAATGAGTAGGCGTTGACGCTATAAAAGATATAGCACTCATCGTTTTCACCGAGTTTTTCGACACCTGTCAGACCTTCTGAATGAACGTTTTCAAAATCAACAAGATATACTGCCATTTTTATTCTCCTATCGAATATAAATATTTGCGTAATTTGCTGTTTTGCTCCTTGTATCGACATAATTATACAAGGAATCCGTCCCTTAAGTCAATACAAACAAAAAATCAAGTCCTGTTTATGGTACAGCATACAAAAATCCCCGACAGCCGTACTGTCGGGGATACCAGCGTGTTGAAAAAGTCTGTTTTTTTATAAGATAGAGCGAATTCTCTATCCCTATCCCCAAACCCCTTCCCCTCGGGAAGGGCTACCGCCCCTAGACCCTGTCGGGGGCTTCGCCCCTGCGACCCCAATTTTTAATAATTAAGAGGTTTTTCAACAGACGAAATCCCCGACAGCCGTACTGTCGGGGACACAAATTATTCAGAATACAAATTTATCAAGACCGGGTTTAAGCTCCTCAATTACATCCTGTGAAGTTTCGGGATATTTATCAAACGGGAACTCGATGCCCATATCGTCGTATTTCGTCTTACACAGCTTTCTGAACGGGAGAAGCTCCGCAAAAGTGACATTTTCGTGCTTATTTGCTATATCGTTAAGCCTTTTGATATTCGTATCATCATCGTTTACGCCGCATACTGTCACCTGTCTTATCCACGTTTCTACGTTCATTTCGGTCAGCTTGTCAAGAAATTTCAGCGGTGCGTCAAGGGAGCAGCCGATATACTTTCTGTAGTCCTCGTCATTTGTCATCTTTATGTCAAGCATACAAAGGTCGGTGACCTTGAGAAGCTCCGTAACGTCATCGTTCATAATACAGCCCGATGTGTCAAGGCAGGTGTTTATTCCCTGCCTTTTGCATTCCTTAAAAAGCTCGGTTACGAATTTTGCCTGCATAAGCGGCTCTCCGCCGGATACCGTGATACCGCCGTTCTTGCCGAAATAATTACGGCATCTCAGCACCTTTTCCATAATGTCTTTGACGGTAGCTGTTTTACCGCCGCTTGCATCTCTTGTTTCGGGATTGTGACAGTATCCGCAACGAAGC
>OHCC01001467.1_pt1 | contig 9909 bp, 10 predicted proteins | sample 1577521 | NCBI WGS metagenome assembly OHCC01 (sample SAMEA3879533, study PRJEB24766) | human gut metagenome | biome: human-associated habitat; feature: feces | place: USA | collected 1985/1987
GGTGCAAGGCACAAACCAAGACGGCAGTGCCGCAGACAATTCCGACCTTTTGAAACGTTGCGTTTATGCGTAACACGGTGAAACGGTCGGGAATAAACGGCGGTGCAAGGCACAAACCAAGACGGCAGTGCCGCAGACAATTCCGACCTTTTGAAACGTTGCGTTTATGCGTAACACGGTGAAACGGTCGGGAATAAACGGCGGTGCAAGGCACAAACCAAGACGGCAGTGCCGCAGACAATTCCGACCTTTTGAAAAGTTACATTTATGCGTAACACGCTGAAACGGTCGGGAACAAACGTTGGCGAAAAGCACGATGCTTAAAGTGCCGCAGACAATTCCGACCTTTTGAAATGTTGCATTTATGCGTAACACGGTGAAACGGTCGGGAAATAAAGTCGAATTTAATAATACCGGACTATTCAGACAGATACTTGATTGTGCTTGTCTGAATATTTGGTGTAAGAGTGTCATTGCAAAGCTGCGGATTATCGGCAATATCGGCCGGATATGAGGAGAGAAAAGTTGAATTACTCCACCATACTTTTGATTGTTGAAAAATAAGTGTTTGAAAAGTATTGTGGGTGCAGAAGGGGATAGCATTGTGATTCCCCCGGTTACGCCATAACCGGACTGCATCGCTGTGTGCCGTTATTGCACGGCAGGTATCAGGAAGGAATGGTAAAATGGTTGAATTAAAGAACGTTGACGTTCATTTCAAGGACGGAGGCGGAGTTGACGCTCTTAACGGTGTCAATCTCAGAATAGAGGACGGCGAATTTGTATTTATAGTCGGTGACAGCGGTGCCGGAAAATCGACATTGCTCAAACTGCTGACAAGAGAGATAGCGCCGACATCGGGCAGGGTATTCGTAAACGGATATAATCTTGCGAAGATAAAGAATAAGAAGATCCCGTATTTCAGACGTTCCATAGGAATGATATTTCAGGATTTCCGTCTGATACCGGATCTGAATGTTTATGACAATGTGGCTTTTGTACTGCGTGTTACAAACAAATCCAAAAAGACGATAAGACATAGGGTGCCTTATGTTCTGAATCTGGTCAAGCTGGCAGACAGGGCGAAATCCTATCCTGAGAAGCTGTCGGGCGGTGAAAAGCAGAGAGTTGCGATAGCCAGAGCCTTTGCGAGCGATCCTAAGCTGATTATAGCAGATGAGCCTACGGCAAACATCGACCCCGCTTTATCTTATGATATAGTAAAGCTGCTCAAGGAGATAAACAAGTGCGGTACTACCGTAATAATGGTTACTCACGAGCATAGCCTTGTCGAATATTTCGGCGGAAGAATCGTCAGCCTGAAAAACGGCGAAGTTATTTTCGACGAATATGTGGAAGGTGAGGCGCAGGATGAATAATTTAAGCTACTTGATAAAGCAGGGCATAAGATCGGTATGGAAGAACCGTTTCATGTCATTTGCCAGCCTCTGCATTATGACTGTCAGCCTTATTTTAGTCGGAATGTCGGCTATAGTGATGCTTGACTGCGGAATAATACTTGACAACGTTTCGGACAAGAACGAGATAAGCGTTTATCTTAATGATGACGCAGATATAAAGCATATAGGCGAGGTGCTTAAAAGCAACACGCTGACGGAGAAGGTGGATTTCGTTTCCGCCGAAGAAGGACTCAAGAAGATGGTCGAGCAGTACAGCGAGCAGAAGGAGCTGTTTGAGAATCTTCCGTATAATCCCGTTCCTGCGACCTATATGGTAACTATAAACGACCTTGATAAGATAAGCACTGCCGTTCAGCAGTTCAAGGCGATAGACGGCGTTTACAAGGTGAATGCGCCTATGGATTTTGCCGGATTTATCAAGGACCTGAGAACGACGTTTACAATTATCGGAATAGTGCTTATAGTGGCACTCGGTACGGTAAGTGTTATAATAATTTCGAATACAACAAGGCTCAGCGTTTTCTCAAGACGCAAGGAAATAGCTATAATGAGAATAGTCGGAGCGACAAATTCCTTTATAAAGACCCCGTTTTTTGTGGAGGGATTGTTCATCGGACTTCTTTCGGGACTGCTTTCGTGGTTTGTGACAAAGCTCGTTTATGAGAATCTGTACAATCTGTTTACGCAGAACCTCGGAATGTGGAATGCGCTCGGAATGGGCGACATACTGCAGTTCTCGGAAATCGGCTGGTATGTACTGGCGGCTTGCTGCGGTGCGGGCGCACTGCTCGGAGCTATCGGTACGGTACTCAGCACAGGCAAATACCTTAAGGTATAACGGCGAAAGGATATAGGATGAAGCTGAAAAAAATTCTGCACTCTCTGACCTCGTTCGTCACAATATTTGCATTGACATCGGGTATAATCATAACGTATGCTCCGGCAGGTGCGGAGGATCTTACTGTCGATGATATAAAGGACAGAATAGAGCAGATAAAACAGGACAACGCTCAAAGGCGTGATGAAATAGACCGTATCGAAGGCGATATAACCGATAAGCAGGAAAACCTCGACAAAGCCGCCAATCTGCTGAACGAGCAGAAGGAGCTTGTTGACTACTACTACAATCTTGTATATTACAAAAATCAGGATATAAGCACTCTGCAGGGCAACATAGACACGCTCACAGACGAGATAGCGCAAAAGGACGAGGCTATAGCGAAAGCAGAAACCGACATTGCCGAGCTTGACAAGGAGAACAAGCAGAACCTTGAAAAGTTTGCGCAGATAGTCAGAACAATGTACACGACCGGCTCTGCGGATATGTTCGGGGTGCTGGCAGGCTCTGCCGATTTCTACGACCTTATGATAAGCAGTGAGGTCGTTGGAAAGATAAGCGAGCAGAATCTTCAGTTCATGAACGAGCTTACCGCAGATATGAAGAAGCTGGATTCGGACAAGAAGCTGCTTGAAACCGACAAGAAGGATCTTGAGGGCAAGAAGACCGAGCTTGATACGCAAATGACAAAGCTGCTCAGTGAAAAGGAGGAGCTTGACGGTCTTGTAACGGATGCCGAAAGTGCAAAAAGCACATACGAGTCCGATTACAACAAGTATTCGGCGGCAGTAAGCGAACTTGAGGATCAGAAGAGCAATCTGCAGTATCTGATAAACGTAAGCGAGGCTGATATTGAAGCGTATGAAGAACAGATAAAAGAAATCATAAAGCAGCAGACCAATCCCGACAAGGCATATCAGGAGGGCGAGTGGTACTGGCCTGTTCCGGGACGCTCGTACATATCCTGTAACTTCGGCTGGGATGCTGATTTCGGCAGATGGCATAAAGGCGTTGATATAGGCGATGGCGGTATTTACGGCGACAGCGTTCTTGCCTCAAAGGCAGGCACTGTAATAGTTGCCGAAACAAGCTACATACCCGGCTACAGCTACGGAATGTATGTCGTTGTCGATCACGGCGGCGGATATACCACGACCTACGCACATCTCAGCGATGTGTATGTATATGTCGGTCAGGAGGTAGCGCAGGGCGAATCGCTCGGTGCTGTCGGCAGTACGGGATATTCGACAGGTCCTCATCTCCACTTTGAGATAAGACTTAACGGCGAACCCGAAAATCCGTTCAATTATGTTACTATGGCATAAACGGCATAAAGGAATTACAGACAAACGAACAAGGAAAGGGTGAATCCCGAATGAATAAAAAAGTATCGCTTGGTGTTATGATAAGTCTTATAGCCGTAGCGTGTGCTATTACATTTGTACTGACTATGACGGTATCGCTAAATATGTACAACTCAATGGTAGCGGGTATACAGGAACGGGAAACCATCAACGCAAAGATAAAGGAAATAGATACATTTGTCCGCAGTTCGTCGATATATAAGCCTAACGAAAACACTCTGATAACGGGTATCGCAAACGGCTATATCAGCGGAACGAGCGACAAATACGCAAAATATTACACGGCAGATGAGTATTACAAGCTGCAGCAGCTACAAAGCGGCGTGATTATCGGAACGGGAATCGAAACCGTTGTAAACGGCGATTATCTTGAGGTCACGAACGTTTATGAAGGCTCATCGGCTGAGGTCGAAGAAATAACCAAGGGCTGTACTATAACGGCGGTCGGCGGAAAGAGCATACTTGAGATAGGTGCCGAGCAGGCACAGGCTCAGCTTGATGGCGAGGAGGGCACAAAGCTCTCGGTTACTTACAGCACTCCCGACGGTGTTGAAAAGACGGTAACTCTTGTAAGACAGAGCATAAAGCTAACATCGGTAAAGGGTACGCTTATAGACGGTTACGCCTATATCAAGATATACACCTTCAACGAAACCACAGACGAACGTTTCATACAGCTTATAGACGAGTATGAGGCACAGTCGGTTCTCGGATATGTATTCGATGTGAGAGATGTGTCCGACGGTATCACAGAACCTGTGAGGGCAATGCTGAACCGTGTGCTTCCGAAGGCACAGATAGCAATTCAGGTCGACGCAAACGGCAGGGATACGAGCTTTATAGAAACAGACGGAAATCAGTTTGTAAGCAAACCCGTAACGGTGCTTACAAACGGAAACACCGCCTGCCTTGCAGAGATATTTGCAATAGGTCTGCGTGACTTCGCAAAGGCGTCTGTAGTCGGATCGTCAACAGCGGGAAAGTCACAGCTTCAGACAACGCAGAGCTTCAAGGACGGAAGTGCGGTTTCGATTTCTACCGCAAATATAGTGCCTGTCGAATCCGATGATTTTGAAGATACAGGAATAAAGCCCGACTACACGGTTGATATTACCGCACAGCAGGCAGAGCAGATAAGGTTTGCGGACAAGAAAAGCGACGTGCAGCTTCAGAAGGCGCTTGAGATAGTGGCTACAGAATAATGATATTAATGGCGGAAAACTCCGCCCGCATCATATAAAAATAATTATGGAGGTCATTTACAATGGCAACACAGACAACTTTAACATCGCAAGGTCTTAAGGATCTCGAAGAAAGACTAGAACACTTAAAATCGGTCACAAGAAAAGAAATAGCTGAAAAAATCAAGGTAGCTCTTTCATTCGGTGACTTATCCGAGAACTCAGAGTACGATGAAGCTAAAAACGAACAGGGTATCGTTGAGGCCGAAATCGCAGAGATTGAAGCTACTCTCAAAAACGCAAAGGTAGTTGACGAGGACGAGCTTTCTACAGAGCACGTTAACATCGGTAACACGGTAGTTATCGAGGACGAGAGCGGAAAGAAAATCAAGTTCTTCTTAGTAGGTTCAAAGGAAGTTGATATGAAGGCTATGAAGATTTCCGACGAGTCACCTATCGGCAAGGCATGCATTGGCAGGAAACTCGGTGAGGAAGTATCGGTTGAAGCTCCCGCAGGAGTAAAGAAGTACAAGATAGTAGAAATAGACAAGTAAACTGAGAGGAAACAAAAAATAATGGAAAACAACAACGCAGAGCAGGTTGAGCTTACCGAAGAAGAACTTCTGGCACAGCTTGACGAACAGCACCGCATAAGAATAGAAAAGCTGAACGAATTAAAGGCAAACGGCAAGAATCCTTATGAGATTACAAAGTTTGATTTCACTCACAAGGCTCAGCAGATAAGAGATAACTTTGAGGAGCTTGAAGAAAAGGATGTAATGATTGCCGGCCGTATCACAAGCTGGCGTGATATGGGTAAGGCCAACTTTATTGATATCCGTGACGACAGCGGAAGAATGCAGGTTTATGTCCGCATTGACGATATAGGCAAGGATAACTTCAAGGAATTCAAGAAGTGGGATCTCGGTGATATTGTAGGCGTGAGCGGTTTTGTATTCAAGACAAGACGAGGAGAGATAAGCGTACATGCAAAGTCGATAAAGCTCCTTTCAAAGTCGCTCCTGCCCCTGCCTGAAAAGTGGCACGGACTGAAGGATAAGGAAGAGCGTTACAGGAAGCGTTATCTTGACCTTATCGCAAACCCCGAAATCAAGGATACCTTCGTCAAGCGTTCAATGATACTGCGTGAGATACGCAGCTTCCTTGACAGCAAGGGTTATCTTGAGGTTGATACACCCGTACTGCATACGCTTGAGATCGGTGCGGCTGCAAGACCCTTCGTAACACACCACAACGCTCTTGACATTGATATGTATCTGCGTATCGAAACGGAGCTTTACTTAAAGCGTCTTATCGTAGGCGGATTTGACAGGGTATATGAAGTAGGCCGTATCTTCAGAAACGAGGGTATGGATGCAACTCACAACCCCGAATTCACATCTATCGAAATGTATCAGGCATACACAGACTACTACGGTATGATGGATCTGATAGAAGAAATGTACCGTACAGTAGCGCTCAAGGTATGCGGCACTGATACAGTTCCTTATCAGGGTAATGAAATCGAAATCGGCAAGCCCTGGAAGCGTATGACTATGAAGGAAGCCGTAAAGGAATACACAGGTCTTGACTATGACAGCTGGACAAGTGACGCCGACGCAGTAGCTCAGGCTAAGACAAAGCACGCAGAGATTGCCGACACAGCCACAAAGGGCGAAGTGCTTATTGAACTGTTCGAGGAATTTGTAGAGGAAAAGCTGATTCAGCCTACTATCATCTATGACTATCCTGTAGAAAATTCGCCTCTTGCAAAGAGAAAGCCCACCGACCCCGCATTCACAGAGCGTTTTGAATACTTCATAAATGCGTGCGAATTCGGCAACGCATTCTCAGAGCTTAACGACCCCATTGATCAGCGTGAGCGTTTCACAAAGCAGGTTATGGAGAAGAGAAAGCAGGGCGCAAACGCTCAGATAGACGAGGACTTCTTAACAGCACTCGAATATGGCTTACCCCCAACGGGCGGTCTTGGTATGGGTCTTGACAGATTTGTAATGCTGCTTACAGACAGTGCAAGCATAAGAGATGTACTGCTGTTCCCGACGATGAAGCCGTTAGACTGATTAAGTCTGGATAAAGGTATATATCCCAAGTTAGCGGAACTTATCGAAGGTGTTTAAGCCAAAACTTAAACCAATTTAAGCCGAAGTTAAACCAAAACCTCATTTAGAATTATGCAACTTAAGATAAGTTGAGATAACTTCCTACAAGTTAATACTAATTAAGCCCGTTGAGAAAATCAGCGGGCATTTTTCGTTTTATATGCACCTATTACATCTTTAATTGATGTGATAGGTGCTTTTTTATGTCCAAACGGAGGTGATAAAAAAACAAAAATCAGCTATACGACCGACAACGGCGTAATCAATAAGAGCACCTGTGCCAATCGGTATAGCTGAAACTTTTTTATAATCAAGTTGTCTGCAGAATTATTTTATTATTATCGTCAAAATCTGGTTCTTCACGGTATAATAACCTCGGACTAAAAATCCGCCTCATGCGGATTTTGCCGTGCCTTGCACGGCACGCGGTTACCCGCGCGTCCGAGAACATTTTACCACTAATTTGTTTTGCTGACACAAAACTGCAGCGTTACCGCCGCAATGCCTTACGGCATTAAAATTCACGGTATAATATCACACAGCAGACAAACATATTGTCTTTTTCGTAAAAATCCGCGCTGCCGTTATATTTCTCCGCTATTTGCTTTATTGTTTTTATACCGTATCCGTGACCTTGTAATCGTGATTTTGAGGTTTTTAACGAATGATTTTCCGAAAGCACGGATTTTTCAATAGTGTTGCTTACATAAATCATAATCTTATACTCATCACCGGAAAAATTGCAGATTATACTTTTATGAGCATCGGGCGAGGCAGAGCAGTTTTCGATAGCGTTGTCCAGGATATTTCCAAGTAAATTGCACATATCTATATCCGCTACGCCGTCAAGCTGTTTTGAACCTGTGAAGACAAAATTAATGTCATGGTTTCGAGCGATTGATATTTTAGTGTTAAGTATAGCGTTGATAAAGACGTTTCCCACATCGATGCACACATCAATATTGCTTATCTCGTTTTTGCATTGCTTTAAAAACATACCGATTTCATCGTACTTCTTTTCGTCGGACAGCATCGTCAGTACTTCAAAGTTCTGCTTCATATCGTGTCTGAGTCGAGCTGTTTCCTCGTACTGGTTCTTTATCGTTTCGGCGTATTTAATTCTATATTCCTGCTGCTGCTTTTCAAGCTTCAGTAGGGTGGCCTGACGGTTGCTCTTGCTCATGGCTACGGTCATATAAAAGCATATCAGATTTATGATTACCAATCCCAGTTCAGCTATCAATAAAATACGCGTTTGATTTTCGTTATAATCGGAATATAGCTGTGACATATGAATGAATGTTATTGAAACAAACGAAACCACAAACACCGACAAAATAAGCAGCCATTCGCTCGATCTAAGCGCAACATCTTTATCAGCCGTTATTTTCAGAATGATGCCGAAAATATATATAAGCAAAATTTGAACCGAGAGTACGGCAATAACTCTTTCCAAAGTATGAGTGCCCAATATCTCCGCAACCGCGTTACCTGAGGCGGCTGAAATTGTGCTTGTAACAAGAGCGTTTGTGCAGACTATTACGATATTTGCAAGTATAGCGGCAAATGCCTTTTTTATTACCGACCCCGGCAAAAACAGGCTGTAAGCAAAGAACATAACAGTATAAATCAGACCGTATACTCCTTCGTACAAAGTAAAGTTGTTTATAACAGTGACAATCACCGAAAATGATACACAGCCGGTAAGGTACAGAATTATTCCTTTTCTGTTTTTTAAGTCAAGCTTTAAAAACCTGCATATAAAATGGCATACGGTCAGGTTTTCAAAAAAAGTAATGAAAAGCTCAAATGCCGCCCATAAAAAATCAGTCATATTTACTCCTGTTAGGTTGTTTCCCTGATAAACTTTTTGTACTTTTCTGCAAGTGAATTTTTATATCGTCGGCTTATTTCCGCCTGGTTGCTGTCAGTTAAGTATACTATATGATTCGGATAATCAATACGCTGAATGTGATTAAGGTTAACAATTATCCTGTTATGCGTCCTTGCAAAATGTTGTTCGGGTAGCATACCGCTGATATTATCTATCGTGCTTCTGATTTTTAGCATCACGTTCGATTTGCAGATAATGTCTATGTAATTCGATCTGCTACAGATATATATTATATCACCGACAGTCACTTTCCCGATTTCTCCGTATGGCAGGTCAAAGCACAAGGTCTTTGAAGTCTGAAGAAAAAACATCAGCTTTCCGATAACCGACCGTAGCTTTTGGTCAAAAATATCAAGGTCCTTCGGAATAAAGTTGAACGGTCTGTAGTCAAAGCTTTCGTATACAAGATGATTTTCGGTGGTGATAAAGATGATTATTGTTTTTTCGGATAAATTTCTTATCCTGTTTGCAACATCAAGACCGTTCATTTCCGGCATAAGTATATCAAGAAAAACTACATCGTACGGATTTTGCTCATGCTGCTCGAGAAAAGACACTGCATTTAAGTATTTATCCAAGGAAATCTCAATTTCAAATTCTTTAAAGCACGCTTTTATCTTCCTGCTCAAGCAATCAAGATATACCTTTTCATCATCACATACTGCTATTTGCATATGTTTAGCAACTCCTAATTAAAATTCATAAATTCTGTATAAATCAACAATTGTCATTTGACTCGGTGTAAAATAAAAAGAAGGAGTGATAATCATGGAATTTTCCGAAAGACTAAAACAATTACGAGAAAAACACGGTTATACACAAAAACAACTTGCTGATGCGGTTCATCTATCCAAAAACTCAATATGCAACTATGAAAAAATGTTAATTTACCTAATATTGAAACTCTTATGTCACTTGCAGATATTTTTAATGTTCCTGTTGATTATTTGTTGGGAAGGTCAGCTATAAGTTTTAAACTTGATAAGTTGAATAAAAGCTTCTTTGGAAAATTTACAATTATTTTTTTTGAAAAAAGGGGTCGCGGGGGCGTAGCCCCCGACAGGGGCTAGGGGCGGTAGCCCCAGTAA